>Ga0172381_10005085_pt1 | contig 13427 bp, 12 predicted proteins | sample Leawel6488metaG_FD_119754 | JGI IMG/M metagenome (GOLD analysis project Ga0172381, IMG submission 119754) | Leachate microbial communities from a municipal landfill in Southern Ontario, Canada - Leachate well 64-88 metaG | ecosystem: Engineered > Solid waste > Landfill > Unclassified | place... | reverse complement strand
GTATATACCCATATTGATATAAATGCGAATTTTGAATTTAGGCTGGCTGTCGTGGTCATGAACCTACGTAGCAAGACCCCATAAGGATATTATGCCATGCCTTCTACTACTTATACGAGGTGTCTCGGTCTGTAAGGTGTTTTTGCGAATGATACAAATGAGACACAAAACACCCCTCTCGGTCACTGTCTCATTTACGGTGGTATGGTTACTCTAGTACCAACCATAATGAGACAGTATAAGGCTTATCAAGAATTCCTTCTACCCTACTGGGTACAAATTTCTTCACAGACAAAGTGCACACCATTCCTCTACATAAAGTAAAAACAGATTTGATTGATAGAATCGAAGAATACTTTTATCGTATACAAAAAAGTATTCTAAATACTGAATCTGAGTATGCCAGTCACACTACAATGAAGTATATCTCGCGAATCATCACCGACCTATTACTACTAAACCACGAGCTTGATTTCGTCGATATGCACACATATCACTATACTGATATAATACAATCAAAACTAAATGACTCAAATCTATTCAACCTTAAAGAAGTTGCGAAAATACAAAAGCTTTTTTTAATTCCAACCCCCTCTATTGTTCAGATAGTATCAACAATAAACATACTCAATAAAAAACTCGAGCAATCAATGAAAACGTACCATGACTAACATACACAAAACAAAAACAGGTATTGACCTTGTTTATACTTCATACATGAGCAATAACACAACCGACACATGTGTCATTCTGCTACCAGGCATACCGTATAACCCACTCAAAAATTATGATCTTATAGATCATCTCACAACTCAACATGACGTATACATGATTCATTACGATGGCACTTGGGGTTCTTCAGGGAAATTTCTGAAACACAATCCCGTAATATCAGTACAAGACTTCATTTCCAGCCTAGAGAGAGGGGCCTTTCTAAACACTACAGGATCAGCGTACAAAAACGTCTTTATTATTGGCACCAGTTTTGGCGGCGGACTTGCGCTCACATTAAAAGATTATCCTATACTGAAAGCGGTATGTGTTCTCTCGCCTGTCATTTCTTATAAATCAGTCGCTGGAATTGACACGCTCGGTGAGTACCTTAAAACAAGACACTCTGACTACTACACATTTATGTCTGAAGATATGCAGGCACTTATTACTGACCAGATTATTTCCCCAAAAGAACAAATGACACTCCAAACAAATAAACTACTTGTATTTGCAGGAGAATATGACGACCAGATACCAGTGAATGACATATTGGAATTTTGCTCAAAAAATAACATCGCCTTACACACCTTACCTATGGGTCACATTACTTTAAGTAAAGTGAATTCTGATATCTATAAAAAAATAAGCCTTTTCTTTGATAAAAAGAACGCATAGCAAAAACTACAGAGAATCTAACTCAACTTATTAAGACCCATTCTTGAGAACCTAGACGTAGCATTATATCTAGTCACATTTTTGAGGGAAGTTCGAGTCCATGACTGGTCCTCGATTTTGACCTCACAAAAGTGTTGATATACAAGCCTCGGTCGGTCTCACATGACAGCTGCGGGACTTGGACTCGAACCAAGATACCATCCTCCAGAGGGATGTGTCCTACCATTAGACGATCCCGCAATGTATTTTTTAATTTACCATAATCTAAGGATAAAATCCACGACTAAAAAAGTTTAATTGGTTTATTAAGGCAGCTATTTCTACTTTCTCAAGATTTTATTTAATTGATATATTTAATTTCTACTTTTGTAGATAAAACTTCAAAAACATACTTTTATAATGTTAGTTATCTATCTCCTCTAAACAAAAAATCGTGTTATAATCATAAAATATGGTAAATATAATAATTTTTATAATTGGAATCGGGATTGGGTTTGTGCTTGGAAAACGAAGCGCGGCAAAAATTAGCGGAAAACTGTTGTCAGAAATGAACACTGAAGAAAAAGAAGAAATGAAAAAAGAGGCTCAAAAGGCTTTTGACGAAAGAATTTCAGATCGAAAAAACAAAATTTTGGAATTTATGCGACGCGAAGGGTCATTTGACCAAGCACTGGCGACTTGCGGGCTAGAGCAAGGCGAGAACAAGCCGGGGGTTATGCGTCGTGAGATAGAAAAACTCTTGAACGTATCAGATGAGACGGCAAGAAAATATTTGAACGAATTAGAAAAAGAAGGTCGGATAAAACAGGTGGGGGAATCCGGTCCAGAGGTTTCCTACGTCTTGAATAATTAAATCTCTTAATCTCCTAAAAATTCAGGCGAATTTTTGGGGGATTAGATAATCTAGCTTAATTTAGAGAAATAGCCACCCTCCAGTTTTCCTTGCTATTTGGTGTTTTTTGTTTTAGAATAAAAAGACCGAGATCAAAACTTGTTCTCCCAAGGGGAGACTTTTTTTGTCAAGTAATCTCAAAGCTTTAAAGAAAATGGAAATCCGAAATATTGCAATTATCGCTCACGTTGATCATGGGAAGACAACCCTGACCGACGCCATTCTCCGCCAGACCGATATGGTGCCGGATGGTTTTAGTATGGATACCAACACCCTGGAAAAAGAACGTGGAATTACTATTTATTCTAAAAATGCCTCACTCTTTTATAAAGGAACAAAAATTAATATTGTTGATACTCCAGGGCATGCCGACTTTGGTTCGGAGGTGGAGCGAGTTTTGCGCTCTATTGATTCGGTTCTTTTGGTAGTGGACGCGCAAGAAGGACCGATGCCCCAAACGCGTTTTGTTTTAAAAAAATCACTAGAACTGGGGCTCAAGCCGATTGTAGTTTTGAATAAAATTGACAAGCCAGCAGCAGACCCTAGGCGGGCAGAAGAAGAAGTTTTGGAATTATTTATGGACTTGGGCGCGCAGGATGCTCAATTGGATTTTTCAGTGGTGTATGCTATCGGCCGTGACGGTGTTGCCAAAAAAGATTTGGCAGATGAGACTAAAGATATTTTTCCGCTTCTTGATTTGATTTTGGAAAAAGTGCCAGCAGCCGAAAACAACACCGAGGTGCCGTTGCGCGCGCAACCATTCAATTTAGCGTATGACAACTATCTTGGCCGAATGGCGATTTGCCGAGTCTACGAAGGGTCTATCAAATCGGGGGCAACAGTCTTTGTTAAAAATGCGGCTGGGGAAACTTACTCAGGTAAAATATCTAAACTCTCTACTTTTCGGGGGTTGGAACGAGAAGAAGTGAGCGAGGCGAGCGCTGGTGATATTGTCATTGTAGCTGGGATTCCAAAAATTTTTATTGGTGAGACAATTTGTGCTAACGCGGATAGTGAACCTTTGCCGGCAATTAAGGTAGACGAACCGACAATCGCGCTTGATTTTATGATTAATGACTCACCTTTTGTTGGTCGTGAAGGAAAGTTTGTGACTAGCCGTCAGATTCGTGAACGTTTAGAAAAAGAGCTAGAGGTGAACGTGGGATTGAAGATTGATTTTTCAGCCGAAAAATTTAAAGTATTTGGTCGCGGCGAACTTCACATTTCAATTTTGCTAGAAAATATGCGGCGAGAGGGATTTGAATTGGCAGTGTCACAACCGCGGGTAATTATTAAAGAAATTGACGGTGTCAAAAATGAGCCATTTGAAGAAGTGACAATAGATACGCCAACGGAATTTCAGGGGGCAATTATTGAGAAACTTGGTCAGCGGGGCTCGGTAATGACTCATCTAAAACAGAATGGCAATATTTCTCGTTTAATTTTTGAGGGGCCGACACGCGGGTTGTTGGGTTATCGCAATCAGTTTATTATTGATACACGAGGTGAAGGAATTATGTCTTCGCGGGTGATTGGTTTTCGAAAATATGTTGGTGAGATAAAAAAAACCAATGTAGGTTCAATGGTTTCCATGATTACTGGCAAGGCAGTGGCATATGCGCTAAATAATCTGGAGACACGTGGCAAGTTGTATATCGGTCCAGGGACAGAAGTTTATGAGGGTATGGTTATTGGCAACACCTCAAAAGGTGAAGATATTATTGCCAATCCAATTAAAGGCAAACAATTAACCAATATGCGAGCGGCTGGCTCTGACGAAAATATTATGTTGGCTCCTCCATTTATTTTGAGTATTGAACGAGGGCTTGAAATAATGGCCGAAGATGAATATCTGGAGATTACACCAAACTCTGTTAGATTAAGAAAGGCGTTTTTGACTGAAAATGATCGGTCCCGCGCTAAGCGAACAACTTTTAAGCCGGGAAGTTAGAAAGAAAAACACGATAATAGCAAGATAAAAGACTTTGGTAAGTGCCTGAAACATTGTAGTCGGTTTTTAAAATAAAAAGTATGGTATAATAATTACATATAAAAATATGTTTTTTGGTTGGGACAAAAAAATAATTATGAAAGGGCTCTTTTTAGGGCTCTGTTTTTTTTATTTTACCCGAATTTGTTGGGGCCGAAACTGTTTCCAATCTATTACTTGTTCCTAATCTTGATATTTCGCGTTTTTTACCTTATGTTTTGAATGCAGAAGTGACCGGTTCGCCAACTTCGGTTTCAGCTAATATTGCTGGTATCAATGGTGATGGAGATTCTTATTGGAATTATTATGCTGATGGAACTGGTGATTCTGATGTGCGAAATAAAGTTATGACTTACGATGGTGATTCGGGAAAATATATCAGCCCAAATATTTACCCAGATGATATTTATCCAGAATTATATTATGCTCCCTCATCGATTACTTGGAATAATATACCCTCTAGTATAGACTTGCGACGTAATAATTATCATCTTTTTCATTTAAATAATCCTTTTGTTATTAGGGCGACCTCAACGGTTTTTATTGAAGCCAATGCAACTCCAAATTCTATTATTAATTCGGCTCGCTTAGATGTTTATCTCGTTGAAAAAGGAAAAAGCATTAGTTTTTTTAATTCTGATTGGCGTAATGATGATGGAGTAGAGCTTGTCGGTTCATTTGATAAGAATTCTACTTATCATCATACACATGTAGAAGGCATGAGCTCTCATCATTTGGTTGCCCTTAGGGCCAATGAAGATGGAACAATTGGTGAAAAGAATTTAGATATTACTGATGATTTCTGGGTGGTGCTTTATTCCAATTCTCCTAAAACTGACCGTGGTTGGGATCTTAAATATCACGAACCATCTTTGTGTACCAATACTGAACGTTGGTATGTGGGTAGCCAATCAGGTTGGCTCACATCAATCCAAACTGGTTGTCCGGACTTTCATCTCCATTTCGCTCGACGTGGTGAATATTCTGACGGTGTTATTACCACAGTGACTGCTTCTTATGAGGAAGATATTACTGCTACAGAAACACAAAGTTTTTATTTTGAGCCTTTGCCAAATTTGGCTCCTAACCATTCATCTTTTGTCGTGCCGGTTTCTGGGGGTGTCTATGATGGCGGTTCTGCTGAGACAAAAATTATCAATTTAGCTTGGGCCACATCTACTGATCCGAATGGTGATAATTTGACCTACGATATTTATTTGTTGGATGCTGATGGGAATCAGATTGGTGAAGCAGTTGTCTCTTCCTCTACTCAGACGACAGCGGATTTTGATATTACAGCGGTTGATGATGATAATTATGGTATGAAGGGAGTTGTCTGTGATGAAGCACTATTGTGCACAGATTTTGTTCTAGCGAGTAATTTTACGATTGACAAGATTGACCCGCTTTATTCGTTAGCTGAGATATCGCTAAGTTCAAATAATAGCGAAAGTTCTAGTTTGGCCGAAGTGGGAGATATTATTACCGCTTAATTTGTCCAAAGGAACGGGTTTTGTTGGAATTAAAACTCGGACTAAACTGAACAAGTTATTGGAAAATTAAAAAATTGCTTAAGTAATCTGGGAAAAACAAACATTAATCCCCTAAAAATTCGGGCGAATTTTTAGGGGATTAATGTTTATTCTATTTTTTCCTTTGAATTGCAGCTTTGATGAAAGCATAAAACAACGGATGAGGCTTGAGCGGAGTAGATTTGAATTCAGGATGAAATTGGGTGCCGACAAAGAAAGGATGCTTGGACTTTGGTAATTCGGCAATTTCCATCAAAATACCATCTGGTGATTTGCCGGAAAAGACGAGACCAGCTTTTTCTAATTGTTCTATATAATCGGGATTGACCTCAAAGCGATGCCGATGTCGCTCGCTGATTTTGTTAGTTTTGTAAGCATTATAGGCGATAGTGCCTTTTTGTAAGTGAGCTGGATAAGCACCTAATCGCATTGTGCCACCGTAATTTTTTTCGGCCATCAGTTTTTTTTGCTCGGGCATAATGTCAATGATTGGATTTTTCGTGTCGGGTTTGATTTCGGTCGTGTGCGCATTCGTTAGGCCGACAACATGACGGGCAAATTCAACCACGGCTAGTTGCATCCCATAACAGAGGCCGAAGTAGGGAATTTTGTGATTTCGCGCGTATTCAATCACTTTTATTTTGCCCTCAACTCCTCGCTCGCCAAAACCGCCTGGGACCAAGAGACCCTGGTATTGGTCTAAATCTCTAAATCTTTTTTTGAGTTCGGCGGAACTACTAGCACCAGGTTCGTAATCACCTGAATCTAGCCAATCAAGTTTTATTCTTTTGCCTAAGGCGGTGGCGGAATGTTTGAGAGATTCTATGACCGAAATATAGACATCAGATAAAACAAAATCACCGGTGCGGAAATATTTACCAACAATGCCAATATTAATTGTTTCTTTGGCTCGCGCGCCCTTAGTGACCATTTGACGCCAGTCTTTGAGGTCGGTTGATTTTGGTTTTAGTTTTAGAAGAGACAAAATAGTTTCAGACAGACCATCTTTTTCAAAATTGAGAGGGATATCATAAATACTCTCAATATCTGGCGCTGAAATGATGTGACCGTTCGGGATATTGCTGGCAAAGGCAATTTTTTCCTTACGTTTTTGATCTAAGGGTCGATCAGAACGAGCGACAATGATGTCGGGATGGACGCCGTAAGAGTTTAGGCTACGAACGGCATATTGGGTCGGTTTGGTTTTCATCTCACCGATTTTATTGGGGGTTGGTAGATAACTAACTAAAACAAAAAGCACACTATTAGGATTTTTTAATTTTAAGATACGCGCGGCTTCAATAAACATCTCGTTTTGGAATTCACCGACCGTGCCGCCAATTTCAATAATGGAAATATCGGAATTGGTCTTTTGTCGTGCGGCCTCTATTCGGCGGTGAATTTCTTCACAGATATAAGGAACAGGATCGACACAACGACCATTAAATCCAAGCGCACGTTCTTTTTCTATAACATATTTATAAACCATACCACTAGTCATATAATTTTCTGGTGGCAAACTCTGGTCTAAAAAACGTTCATAATTGCCCATATCTTGGTCGGTTTCCAGGCCAGAATCTAGCACAAAGACTTCTCCATGCTCAATCGGGTTCATTGTGCCGGCATCCACATTTAAATAAGGGTCAATCTTGAGAGGATTGACCTTGAAACCGCGAGCTTTGAGGATTTTGGCGATGGAGGAAGCAGTCACTCCCTTGCCGACACCTGACATTACCCCACCAATAACAAAAATATATTTATGGCCTTGCTTCATTTTAGCTTAGAGTTATTAGTAATAATTTTATTTTATCTTTGCCATTATACCCGAAGAGTTTAAATGGCAAAAATTAGTTAAAAGTGGATAAGTTGAATGTTTAAAATTGAAAAACCTAATTTTCCTGTGTTATAATTTTAAGAGAAATTAGATTAGTTTTTATTAGTTATTAATTATTTTTTATAAAAAATTATGGAGCTTACAATGCTTTTAGCAAAAGTTTTGGGCGTTTATTTGGTCATTATTGGGATTGCCCTATTTGCTCGTCGCAAATATTTTAGTGCGGTTTTCGCCGGTTTTGTGGAGAACCACTTATTGCGAATGATCGTAGCAATTGTTGAATTGGTTGCCGGATTGTTCTTGGTGGTTACACACCAGATTTGGAATTCTTGGCCAGCGGGGATTGTCACCTTTTTTGGTTGGGCGATGTCAATAGAAGGAATCGCTTATCTCTTTATGCCAAACCGTTGGGTAAACAAAATGTTTCGGATTTTTAACACTAAGGTTTGGTATTTTTTGGGAGGGGTGTTGGCGGTAATAGTTGGTCTATATCTAATCTCGGTCGGTTTTGGTATTAGTTTGATTGTGGTTTAAATTAACTAGCGCAAAAACCCGTCTTTTTTAAAAGGCGGGTTTTTTTAATTAACAATTTTGAAGTTGTAAATTATTAATTAAAAAAATAACCTGACAGAAAGTTTCTGCCAGGTATGATTGGTTAGTGTGCTTCAATGAGAATGGGGTTTTCTAGCCCGATTTCTCCCCAGTAGAAAGGTAGACCAGCCAACATATAAGCTTCTTCAACACTGAGTAAGCACAAGAATTCCTTGGTTATTTCCCAGTAAAATTCATAGGGTTGGATTTCATAGGGAATTAACCCCTCAATTTTGTCGTGGCATTTTCGACAAAGAAGAATAATTGGTGGGGGCGGGTGACCGCTCCATCGATTATTTCTGGCGATTTCTTGCCAATGTCGCCTGGGGAAAATATGATGCCTCGTCAAGGGTCTTTTTTTATGGCAGCCAGGACAACGACTGTGCTTATAAGGCATAATCTCTCCTCCATTATTTTTTTTTAAGACAAGATCAAAAGAACTTTTTTTAGCTTAACTCAATAAAATAATTAGTCAAATTACAATTAAAAGTTGTTATATTTTATGATAATATATTTCTATATGGCAAAAGTTACAATAATTGGCGTTGGCGAGATTGGTCGGGCGATAGGCAAAATTTTATCTTCAGCTGGACATCAAATTACCTATTGGGATAAAAACGAAAATCTAGTTTTTGATATGGGTGAGCAATGTCTGTCATTACCAGAAGCCTTAAGACAAACGGAAACCGTCTTTTTTTGCGTTCCTTCATGGTCACTAAGCGAAGCCTTGGCTTTTGCGGTGCCATATTTTTCTAAAAGCACGATTGCGGTTTCGGTGTCTAAGGGCATTAATGAAAATAATAAAATGTTTGTTGATGAGATATTGAAAAAATCTTTACCTTCTGGAGTGCCAGCGGTAATGCTTTCGGGGGCAATGATTGCTGAAGAATTGATGTCTGGTCAAGGAGGTGTGGCTGTCGCTGCTTCTTCAAGCAAAAAAGCAAACAACCAGGTGAAAAATCTTTTTGCGGAGACTTCTATTAACGTAACTCCTATTAACGATATTCACGGCGCAGCGGTTGCTGGTGTGTTAAAAAACATTTACGCTTTAGCTTTGGGAGTAGCTAGCGGTCTTGGTTGGGGTTGTAACGAGAAAGGGCTTTTAATGGCTGAAGCAATAGGAGAAATGTCAAAATTAATTGTTTGGTTGGGGGGGCAAAAAAAGACTTTATTTGAAACGGCAATTTTAGCAGATTTTTTTGCTACGGTTAGTAGTGGGGATTCTTCAAACAGACAAACAGGGATTGATTTGGCGAAATATAATTCAGTTCTCACCAAAAGTGAAAGTGCTGTTTCCCTGCCTCTTTTGATTAAAATAATTGGTCAAAAAAGAGTTAAAAAATTACCCATCTTGTTTACTTTAGGACGAATTTTGTTGGGGAAAATTGAATCAGAAAAAGCGTTTGAAGATTTAAAGAAAATTAAGTTTTAGAAAAAAATTTAGAGAGGAGACAAAAATTTAAAGATAAAATCAAAATGATAGAAAATTCTTTACTTTTTGTTTTTTTCGTTTTAGAGTGAAGAGGTGAACCAGCAGATATTAACTAAAGAGTTGATTGATGCCGGAGTCTTGAAAACGCCGCGGTTGATAAGAGCTTTTTATAAGGTAGATCGTCTAGATTTTGTTACTCCAGAAAATCGCAATCGTGCTTATCTCAATCAACCCCTGCCAACTTTGTGTGGGCAGACTATCTCTCAACCCTTGACGGTTGCATTTATGCTTGAGCTTTTAGCTCCTCAACCAGGTGATAAAATTTTGGATCTTGGCGCCGGTTCTGGTTGGCAAGCTGCTCTGCTTGGCTTTGTAGTTAGTCATGATGATGAAGGCAAAGAATTACTTCCTAATGAAAGAGGGTATGTAATCAGTTTGGAAATATTGCCAGAAATTTGTGATTTGGGACGTCGCAACCTGGCGAAATATGAGTATCTCAAAAAAGGAATTGTCGAATACTATTGTCTAAATGCTAGAAATGGTTACGCTGAGAAAGCGCCTTATGATAATATCATCGCGGCCGCAGCGCTTGAGATAACAAATGACTCTCCAAAATCAAATGTTCTAAACAAATGGTTGGCCCAATTAAAAATTGGCGGTCGATTAATTATTCCCGCAGGTTCTAGGATAAGATTATTTAGAAAGAGAAGTGAAAACAATTTAATGACAGAAGATTTTGAAGGATTTATATTTGTGCCGTTGGTCTAGGCTATTTTGTAAGGGTACTTTTTATTATGATTCTTGGCAAAAGATTTTTTCAACGTTCAACACCAGAAGTGGCAAAAGATTTATTGGGTAAATATTTAGTCAGGCGGTTTAATGATGGCCGAGTTTTAGCGGAAATGATTACTGAAGTGGAAATTTATGACGGGCCAAAAGACAAAGCCAGTCACGCCAGCAAGGGCAAAACGTTGCGGACTGCTCCAATGTTTGAAGCGGGGGGAATTTTTTATGTCTATCTTTGTTATGGGATGTATCAAATGCTCAATATCGTGACTGGAGATCGGGATTATCCGGCCGCAATTTTGATTAGGGCGACAAGAGAAACAAGGGGACCAGGACGTTTGACGGGAAAATTTGCTATAGATAAAAAATTTAACAATCAACCAGCTACGCGTGAAACTGGCCTGTGGTTTGAGGACCGAAAGAGGGAATCACCGCCCCAAAAAATTGTTCGGACACCTAGAACTGGCGTGGATTATGCCGGCGAGATTTGGAAAAACAAAAGGTATAAATTTTCGTTAAAAAATGAGATAATATAAGTGGTCGCTGGGGATTTTATTAACAGTTAATTTTTTATAAATTTATGTCTATTTTTTCTTGGGCTAATAATGCTATTAGAAATTTTGATTGGAAAGACGTTGCGTCTATCAAATTAAGTGTTGTTTTTTTTATCTTGGCGGTTGCTAAATTATGGCCCGATATTTTGAGTCTTGAGTGGTATTGGTATGGGATTTTGTTTTTCGTTTTTGCTATTAGACCGTTTTTCCGGTTATTTAAAAAAACTGTTTAATTATTTTTATCAAACTTAGAAAAGTCCCTCTAATATTTCTTTGACGATTAATCCGTCAGCCTGTCCCTTGGTCTCTTTCATTACTATCCCCATCAATTGACCAAGTTGGCTCTTGTCGTTAATTCCTAACTCGGTCTTTTTTTGCTCGGCAATTTTTTTGATTTCTTCGTGTGACATTTGGGCTGGTAGGAAACTTTCTATAAAAGCAAGCTCTTTAGTTTCGGCGGCGGCCATTTCGGGGCGATTGCCGAGAGTAAATTGTTCAATAGAGTCTTTGCGTTGTTTGGCAAGGCGTTTCAAAACAGTAAGTGCGTCATCGTCTGGGAGTATTTCGTCAGGTTTTTGTTTTTTGGCGACTAATTCATTTGTAAAAGAGGCTAAAATATTTCGCGCGGCAGTCAAACGCTCTGTATCTCGCGCGAGCATTGATTTTTTGACTTCTTCTTTGATTTGTTGATGTAACATAATTAATTTTGATTAATTTCTTAAATTTTTGTTTTTAGATTTTAAATTTTATCTTTGTATTTTATCACAAAAAATTGAAAGAGACGAAAACTGTTATTTTTTACGCAAATAAAAAGACCGACTGCAGCAAATTATCTTAGGCTATAACTAGATAAAAATGAAACGCTGCGGTCGGCTTTATAAATGGTTATGATGACTCTATTTTTAATTATAGCATAGATAGATTTAAAATGCAAGAGATGAAAAAGGCTTGAAAATGTTATAATTTACATATGGTAAAAAATTTAACACAGCAAAGAGAAGAATACTGGTTAAGATTTGAGGAGGCCTACAAACAACTCAACCCGGCTCAAAAAGAGGCTGTTGACACCATTGAGGGTCCGGTCATGGTTATTGCGGGACCCGGTACTGGCAAAACACAAATTTTAGCTCTACGTGTCGCCAATATTCTTTATAAAACTGATACTCCGCCATCTGGTATTTTGGCGCTAACTTTTACCGAGGCTGGTCAAAAAGCGATGCGTTTCAAGTTGCGACAATTTATTGGTTCGGCAGCGGACGAAATTGGAGTTTATACTTATCACGGTTTCGCATCGGCGATTATCGCCGAATTTGCCGAACATTTTCCGCACCTACGACAAGTCAAACAATTAACCGACGTTGAGGCTGAAATAATTATTCGCGAGATTTTGCGTAACAAAAAGTTTTTCAGTTTGCGACCGCTTGGTGATCCAGATTTTTATGTGGGTAAAATAATTAAGGTGATTAGTGATTGTCGCAAAGAAGCTTGGACTCCAGAAATGATTGCTAATTTTGCCATCTCGCAGATAGATATGATAACAAACGATCCAACTTCTATCTCTAGCCGGGGTGCGACTAAAGGCAAACTCAAGGCCGAGGTTTTGAAAAAAATTGAAAAAGCCGAAAAGACCAAGATTTTTGCCGAAGTTTATGCCGCCTATGAAGAGAAGAAAAAAAATGAGAGACGAATTGACTTTGACGATCTTATTTTTGAGTTGACGCAAGCCTTGGAGCAAGATGAACTGTTGTTGCGTTTGATTCAGGAAAAATACCTTTATCTTTTGGTGGATGAGCATCAAGACACCAATGATGCACAAAATGTCTTAATCAAAAAAATTGCCGATTTTTATAAAGAACCAAACCTGTTTGTGGTAGGTGACGAGAAACAGGCGATCTATCGTTTTCAGGGAGCGTCGGTGCAAAACTTTTTGCGATTTCAGAGTCTTTGGCCAACAATGAAAATTATTTCTTTGGAAAACAACTATCGGTCACATCAGGGGATTTTAGATGCCTGTTTTGGTTTGATAGAAAATAACTATCAAGAAGGAGAACATCCGGAATTGAGAATCAGACTAAAATCTGCCAATGGTGAAAAGTCAGAACCATTAGAAGTGATAATGGCGGGTAACTCATCGGCAGCGGAAAAATATTTAGTCGATGAAATAAAAAAAATTTTGGCTGACGATAAGCAGGCAACGGTGGCTGTTATTGTTAAAACTAACCGCGATGTTGAAAGTGCCTTGCGAGTCCTTGAGTTGGCGGGAGTGCCAGCGGCGGCCGAACGAGGAACTGATGTGTTTGGGCATTCGTTAGGGCGATTATTTTTTGCCTTGGTGGAATATTTGGCTGATACGTCTAAGGTGGAATCATTAGCGTATGTTTTGTCGGGCGGGTTGTGGGGACTTAGCTTGTCGGCGCGGGCGGAATT
>Ga0172381_10005084_pt1 | contig 13428 bp, 13 predicted proteins | sample Leawel6488metaG_FD_119754 | JGI IMG/M metagenome (GOLD analysis project Ga0172381, IMG submission 119754) | Leachate microbial communities from a municipal landfill in Southern Ontario, Canada - Leachate well 64-88 metaG | ecosystem: Engineered > Solid waste > Landfill > Unclassified | place... | reverse complement strand
TTGCACATTTCTTTATTTAGGCAAAACGATTTAAATTAAGAAAGTGAGAAAATGTGAATTATTTGTAACATTTATATTGACTTCTTTATCATTTGTGGTGTAAAGGTAACATTAAATGATTCAGGTCGCATAGCTCAATTGGTAGAGCAGTCGCCTTGTAAGCGGCAGGTTTTCGGTTCGACTCCGAAGGTGACCTTTAATAACGGGATGTCGGTTCAAATCCGGCTCCCGTAATTTGTTTTTACTCCCACCCTCAACGCAGGAGGTTTTAATCATGATCCAGCTAGCGGAACCGCTCAACCGTAAGAAGACAATCAAAATCATCGACGAGTGCAAGCCGCGCACACCACAAGCGAGTGAATTTTTTTCATCTGGATTTTTAACGGTAAACGGAGGCCAGCTATCAGAATTTATTTCCATCACAAAGCTGGATCTCAAAAATAAAAAGATTGGGATTAAAAGATTAGGTGAAGGTGAGAAAATTTATGATTTAGTTATCCAAGGTATTCAAAAAGGAAGCGAATCAAACGACGCTCTGAACAAGCTGAACGCCAAGAAGCCAACGAAAAGGCCAGTTGAAAATAAAATTCAAATTGCAGCTCGAATAACGTTTCAATCAGATCCATTTAAATCTCATGAGGAAAAGAATTTTTTAATAATTAATGATTGCAAAACCGTTGAACAAGTTGCTGAACGTGTTAAACAGATTTTGATTATGGAATTGGACAGATGACAAACCCAGCACGATGCACAGCACGACAGTTAAAATTTTTTGAGCTTAAATGCCAGGGATACACCAACGTAAGGGCTGCTATTGAAGCCGGGTATTCAAAGAAATGTCCTAGGCGTGTTGCTGATAATATAGTCAGCTATAAATGGTATCAAGATTTAATGAAAAAACACGCTGACAAGATCGAAAAGAAAATTGAAATTAACTCTGAAAAAATCATCACCGAACTTTCTCATTCCGCATTTTTCGACCCGATTAATATTTTTGATACTGAAACCGGATGCGTAAAGCCGATTGACCAGATACCGGAGGAAACACGCAGAGCGATTGCGTCAATTGACGTACAGGAAACATACGAGTTTGATAAAGATTTAAAAATCAAGATTAAGACCGGTGAAATAAAGAAAATCAAGTTTTGGGATAAGCCAAGATGCAACGAGCTTATCGGTAAAAATATCGGGATGTTTGCGGATAAATTAAAAGTTGATGTTTCAACTCCTGAACTGACTGAGGCTTTAGGTAAGCTTCTCGGAGCCACAATCAAATGAGAATATGTACCGAGAGTTATAAATTAATAAAACTTATGAAAATACCGATTGAATCTGCTCCTGAAGGAAGCGGGTTTTTTAATTTATGGCCGAGACAGGAAGACTATTTGGATTTACTGCACATGGAAAGAATTCTTGTCTATCTTAAAACAAGGCAGGTTGCAGGAACGAGGCTTACAATGGCCGATTCAATCGCCTGTGCAATCTCAATCCCAAACTGGATTTTTCAGGTATTCAGCAAGACCGGCCCTGATGCTGAAGAAAATCTTCAGAAAGCAAAAGAAATGTTTTACTCACTCCCTAAAGAAATTATTTCTGCCGCAAAAGTCAAAAAAGACACATCTGAAGAACTGGCTTTTGAAAACGGGAGCCGTATTATCTCTTTTCCTGCGAACCGTGGATGCGGATTTACATCTGACAGGGTTTTGATTGACGAAGCCGGGAAGATTGTACCAAGCACATCAAAAACAACTCTTGAGAAGCTTTTAAAAGAGGTTGAGCCAACAGTACAAAAAATGAACGGACAGTTGATTATTTTAGGAACGGCCAACGGTTACAACCTGTTTGAAAAGTATTATTCCAGGGCAAAAAAAGGACTCGGAGGGCTAAAGGCTTTTTTCTTCTCTTCAGAAGATGACCCAACTTTTACACCTGAAAAAAGACAGCAGGAAGTTGAAAAATGGGGAGAAGACCACGTTAAGCAGGAGTATCCAAGAAACGATCTTGAAGCCTTTTTAATGTCCGGTAGATGCAGATTCAACCGGTCAGCAATATCAACGCTAAAACTTGCTAATACTGAGTCAGAAATCGGGTTTCTTGAAGAAGTCAACGGGATTGTTAAATTCAATTTGCACCCTGAAGGATGGTTTAAAATATGGCGAAGACCTGCAGACTTAACAGAGGTTTTCGCTACAGGCGCAGACATTGCGGAAGGGATTGTTGAAACAGATAAAAACGACCCTGACTTTTCAACAGCTTGCGTACTGGATAGAAACGCGGTTCAGGTTGCTGAAATACAATGCCGATTAGAACCGGATGTTTTTGCCGTTGAACTTGTGCGGATTGCAAAATTTTTCAACAACTGCCTACTTGGCGTTGAGCGCAACAAAGACGGGCTTGGAGTGCTGAAGAAGTGCAAAGAACTTGGCTATACCAATCTTTACAGTCAGGAAGATTTTAACCTTGAAAGACACATCAAAGAAAAGAAACTCGGATGGACAACTGACAAGATTTCAAAGCCGATGCTTATAGGGTACGGGGATGAACTCATAAGATACCTTAAAGTCACAATTAAGAGCGAGTTTTTAATCAAAGAGCTGATGACCTACGTAATCTTCAACGACGGATCTACAGGCGCAGAGGAAGGATGTCATGACGATTTAGTTATGGCCTTCATGATTGCGCTCTGGATGCTTAAATACGTGCCTGAAAAGAACCCGTTACCAAAAATTATTGATGCATACACAGACGAAAACCACGCACAAGACAAACAACTCCAGGAAGTAAGGGGATATTGATAATGCCCGAAGAAACCACAGACAAAAAAAGCTTTGATCTCAATTCAAAGATTGAAGAAATAACCAATTTGATTTGCGCTTCGGTAACTGAAAGCGAGCTGAATCTATCTTCAACTCTTCATAAGGAGTGGGACAAATGGGAGATGGATTACCGGGATAAAAAGCCGAAAAAGATTTTCCCATTCAGGGGATGTGCAAACTTCAGCGTTAATATTACAAGTACAAATATTGACGGTATGACGCCAAGGCTTGTCGAAGACCTGTTCGACTACAACGAGCCGATCGAGGCCGTTGCAGTTGATATTAAAGACCCTGATTCAAAACTTGCGTCAACTATTAACCGGTTTATGTCCTGGGATATTGAGTCAAACGACTGCCTTAGAGAAGAATACTGGTATTGTATAGAGAATGCGGAGGTCAACGGGCTTTCATTTTCTTACACCTACTGGGAGAGCGAAAAAGGCTATATTAAATCCGATAAACAGATACTTTTGATTAACGGAAAACAGGGGCTAGGCAAGGACGGGATGCCACTTGAATACACGCCTGAAGTGATTGAGAGCTTGAAGGCTAAAGGCTATCAGGTTGAAGAACAGACTGTAACAGTAAAAGAATTTAAATATAAAAAATATGCGCCTAAAACTGTTTGCCTTGATGGACGTGATGTGTCATGGAACAAAGACGCTATCAGCATGGAAGACGCATTTAATAACGGTTTTGTCTCAATCAAGATATGGAAGACTTTGGACGAGATAAAACGGATTGTACAGGGCGACACGAAAAGCATTTTTTCAGACTACAAAAAGTTTGAAGAGATAATGGTAACGCACACTGACGCAAAGTCTCTATCTCAAGCATGGAAGCCGAAGAAAATTGAATTCAGGCTTGTATTTACTCAGCTTGACATTGACGGAGACGGACTTGAAGAAAAAGTCATTGTCCTTGTTCATCTGGACACAAAGACTTTAATCGGGATTCAAGAGTTTGATTATGACCATGGTGAATGCCCTATTGTTCCGTTCAGAATCAAACCACTTCATAAAAAAATTAGCGGGGTTGGAATCGCTGAAATGTTATGGCATGAAAAGGGGTATCTGGATTCCATTAGGAATCAAATGTGCGACAATAGAACGCTACATAACAGCCCTACACGCCTTTTTACAAAAGGATCAGGTTTTAACCCTGCTATCCACCGTCCAGGATTCGGGGCGACGTGGGAATTGATAGAAATCTCTGATGGAACGATGCGAGTTGAACAGATAAACCCAATTCATAATGATTTATGGAACGAGTTTTCAGCCCTGAAATCTGAAGCAAATCAAAGAGTCGGAATGTCTGAAATCACCAAGGGAGCAATGCCGGATCAGAGCATGACTTTTAGGGGTATGATGATGCTCTTAGAAGAGGGATCAAAAAGCCGTGGGATGTTCAAGCGTTGGATTGCTCAAAGCATACAGAAAGTCTCTTATCAGCGTTTAAGGCTATATCAGCAATATTGGGGCAAAGAATCAAGACAAGACAAGCAGATTCAAAGATGGGTAAAAGAAATACTTGGAGAGAATAATAAAGTTTTTATTGAGGCCGGAGATATTGAATCTCTTGACCATAAATTCAACATAGTTTTGAAGGCCACAAACGACGACAAAAAAATAAATGTTGTTCGTACCAGGGACACAGCAGAATTTTTATTGCCTATGCCGGAAGTGCAGCAGAATCCGAAATACAAACGCAGATTGATAATTGAACAGTTGAGAGCAACAGGAGTCAAAGACCCTGACAGTTATTACCCTAAAATTGATGAGCTTGAAGCAATAGAACAAAACAGAGTGACGATAGCACAAAAGCAGATTGCGGAAGAACAGGCACAGGCACAGGCGCAGAAGGATAAAGAGATGAATGCGGCTCTGGACGCAAAAGAAGAAAGCGAAATTGCGGAGATTCACGACAAGACCAAAGAAAGAGAAATCGGAAGACTCGAAACTCTAAAAGAGCTTGGTTTAATGAATCAAATAGAAAATGCGGAAGCGGAACAGAATAGCGAAATGGCTACAATCGAAAAGGAGATGTAAAAAATGGGATACGACAAAGCTGACACAAGCAGAAATGCAAAGATCAATGCGGAACAGAAAGAGGCTCTTGCAGAAGAAAAAGTCAAAGTAAAAGCGGATTTGAAATACCTTCAAAACCTGAAGGATCTTAAAAGCTTTCCACAATGGCAGGAATCCGTTGAACCTCTTCTTGATGAATACAAGACTCGTATTTACAAGGAATTGATCGAGGAAAGTTCTACCGGAAAAGACGGGAAGACAAGGCAGGTTGAACCTGGTGAACTCATGATCCGTCAGAGAGTCCATAACAGGGTTAAAATGTTTATCAACCAGTTTGAATTCATTGAAGAGAAAATTAAGGATATGAAGGCGAAACTTGCACAGATTGAAAAAGACGAGGACGCTTTAGAGGTCATTGAATAATGGGATTTTTCGTCACCTGTAAGAAGTGCGGAAAGTTCAAAACGACGAACAGCGAAGGCAAAAAAAAGAGTCTTTGCGTAAAATGTATTCAGAATAAAACTTAAATAAACCGGATAGCCACCCAGAGCAACGGACTGTAAACAGCACCCAGAGCGACGGAACTTGAAAGGAAAAGAAAATGGACGAAGTAACAGCAGAAAACACAAACGAAGAAATCAAGCCAGAAGCGGAGAAATCATCTTTTGAAGCATGGCAAGAGAAACAGAAGTCTTTCAGCGAGCCAAAAGAAGATGAATCTTCAAAGCCGATTGAAAAGAAAACCGTTAAGACACCTGTAAAGCCAGCCACCCCTGAAAAGGAAGCTGAAGAAAAGGACGAAACGGAAGAAGCTGACCCTGAAAAGGAAGCGGCATCTGAACCTCTTGAAAAACGGCTTAAGGACAAAGATCGGTATATTACCAGGATTCTTGAAGAGCTGAAGGAATCAAAACGGAAGCTTTCAAAGAGGGACAAGGTGATTCATAAATTCGGTTCCGAAGCAGTTGTTTATGACGAAGACGGAGACCCGGTTGACTTCAAGTTTGAAGAAAGAAAAAAGGAAGCGATCAAAGAATCAGACGAAAGCGACCCTGAACCACCTGAGCCAACAGAAGACGACGACATCAAGACTTTTAACCAAAAAGTCAAGGATCGTGTCAAATGGGAACTCAGGCAGGAAGCAAGGCAGAAGGAAGAAGCGAAGGCAAAAGAAAACGAAGCCAAAGAACAGCTTGAACAGGAAAAACTCAGAGAAACGGTTTTTAAAGAGGCCGTGAATGAGGATTATGACGGAGTTGTTGAGCTTTTCCCGGATGCTAAAAATAAGGAATCTGAACTTTTTAAGAAAGCAACAGAAATCTACCTGGCTGATAAAAAGAGACTTTCTTTAAGGTCTGATAGAAATTCCTATTGCTTCTTTCGTGCCGCTGACGCTCTCGGTTTAAAGCCTGTTATTGAATCAAAAGATCCTGAAAAAAGAGACGTAAAAATAACACTAAAGAAAAACCTCATGGATCTCGGAAGCCAGGGTGGCAAGGACTCCATCAACACGGATTCCGGATTCCTGAAATGGAAAAAAGAACAAGAACGATTCAAGTCTAGCGATTAGACTGAACAAAGGAGATAAAATACTATGGCAAGTTACAATCCGCCAAATTCACTGACAAAAGCCGATTATGTTAATGGCATTCCGGTTGTTTATGATGATTTGCTGAGATACGACTCATCACCACACAGCATTACAGCGGCTCTGGAAGGGCCTGAAAACTCAAAAAGTGCAATTCTCCGTAAAGATGATGTGACGAAGAAAGCCGGAGAGACTTTCCACTTTGAGACTCTTGGTTATTTAATGGGAAAAGGCCGTGGAACAGGCGAGAAGCTTCAGGGATACGAAGAAAAACCGGCTCTTGGCCGATTTACTCTGACCGTTTCTCTGAAAAGACACGCAGTTTCCAGGCAGCAGGAAGTTGACGACCTGGCTCTTTTCAAAGTTGGTGAGTGGGCGAGACCTCAGTTAGCTGAATGGTTTGGACGAAGAATGGATAATGACGCTTTTGTTCAGTACATCACAACGGATGTACAGAAGCAGATTTACGCAGGAAATGCGACGGCTGTAACGAACCTAAGAAAGTTGGACGGAACAATCTCCACTCTGAGCGTTGCATCTTTAAGGAAAGCCGGAATCACTCTTGAGTCTTCCGGTGCGCCTCCTATCATCACAATCAATAAAAAAGGCAGAGCGTTTCCTATTTACGGTGCTTTCATCTCCACCTTTGACAAATACAATCTCATGCTTGACCCTGCTTTTGAAAAGCTGAACATGTACGCAAATGTTGCAGGTGAAGACAATCCCGTATTTACAGGGGCTTTTGGTTTGATTGGTAATATTTTATGCTACCAAACGCACCAGATCAGGGGTGACGGTGGAGCTTTAAGACCTGAAGCAAAGATTCATGGAGCACATGCCGCTGACGCTGTAACAATCGTTGTCGGTGCTGACGAGACAGGAATCATTGATTACACTGAATTCTTCCCTGCTTCCGGTACTCTGTCTATTCTTGGTGAAGACGGTAAAACCGAGTATGTCACTTATGCCGCAAAAACGACATATTCTTTTACCACTTGTACAAGAGCTGTTACTTACGGAGATGTAACTTCCGTTGCCGCTGCTTATACCGGTGGAGATACAAACGAAGAATACGTTTCTCTTGGACATTTCCAGAGTAAAATCATTTGTTTTGGTGCGCAATCCATGATGAGAGCTTTTGCGAAAAACACTTCTCATGTCGTTCAGAAGTCTGACTATGATGAAGAAATGGGTATCGGTATTCGATACATCGCAGGTCACAAGGCAGTGAAGAATTCAAACGGTAAAAACAAGTCTTATCTGATTCTGAATGCTTGCTCATTCCCTTCAGATGCGGCTTTAAACTAAACAATAAACAGGAGAACAAAAATAATATGAAAACAGTTATTTCTTTAATCGTGTTTATTGCTGTGATGGCCTTTTCGCTTGTGTCGGAAGCCGGGAACGCAAGGCGTCCGACATTTGCAGCAGACCAGACTGCAATCGTTGACACTGACAACGGAAGAGCCGCAGATGTTGACTCCACTTATGACGCCCTGACAGTCAAGACAGCCGGAGGCGATTCAATGATATATGCCAATGCTGACGAGACGGTTATTTCTACCGGATGTATGATTTCAAGCATATCTTTTCTGGCGGATACCGCAGGAGAAGATGTGATTCTATATGACGGTAACGGTGATAATAAAGTCCAAAAATGGAGAGTCATGAACGGGCTTGCAAACTCAACAAAGGAAATTAGTTTCCCTGGGGGTTTGAAATTCAACGATGACGTTTATGTCGATGTTGATGCAGGTGACGAAGTTTACATCTGTTACACGGCTAAATAACAATTAACCAATAAGGGGGGCTTCGGCTCCCCTTTCTTAAAAAAACTATGATTATAAATAAAGAATTTCCAATAATAGAAAGTGAAACAAGCATGTTTGACACAGTTCTAAAGATTCTGGTTTTCCTCTCAACTCTGGTTTGTTTACCGGATAGAGGTCTTTTCGTCTTTGAACAAATATGGTTTCATATCTCTGTTATTATTCTGGCTTTAACTGCATTCGCTTCTGAAAAACAGCGTGATTTTAAACCATGGCTTCTTATTGGATTCAACGCAGTATTCATTTTAAACGTGTTCACACACAGTTTTAATCCTCTGGTGATGCAGTACGCTTTAAACGTGTTTCTTTTGTCTCTGACGGTGTTTTTAGTTGCTTCCTATACTCAAAATTTTAGATCCGTGATTAAATGGATATTTGCTTCGTATATTGTGACAAGTGTTGTATTAGTCTTCCAGTTATACGGATTCAATCTGCTTCAAACTTCGCTTGGAGAGAATTCAGGTGGTTTAATGGGTAATCTCCCAAGACTTTCCTTTCTTGCTTGTCTTGTGCTTCCTTTGGCCTTCAAGAGCAAGGCTAAATTTCTTTTAATACCTCTGATTATGCTTTCATGCGGATATATTCAGCCTCAATACTGCATATTTGCGGTGTTTTTAATATGCTTCTGGTTCAGGTGCGGTTCTTACGGAATAAAATCCGTGATTGCTTTCTGTATTGCTTCAATTTTAATTTACGTTTATCTGACAAAACCGGTTTCAATCAATCTCAGGATTGACTATTACTTTTTAATCCTTCGAGACTTCTTTTCTATTTACTGGATTTCCGGATTCGGCGCAGGGATCCCATTTGCAAAAGATATTGGATCAAGAGATATGCAGACTTATTCAAGTATTCTTCAGTTTGTTTTTACAACCGGGATTCCAGGGGCTATCTGGCTTTGTTTCACGTGTGTCAAATTCTTTAAATCCTTCAGGGCTTCCGCTCTGAATTTATCAATATTAGCCTTCGGGATTATTTCGATATGGGAATACCCTTTTGAAGTCCGTCGGCTCTGGTTTGTACTGGCTGTTTTAATTGGATTTTTAATCATTGAAAATAAGGAAAATCAAAGATCATGAAAAAAGAACGTCCTTTAGTGACCGTCAAATATATCGGTGAAAATGCTTTTATTCAGGCTTCGGAAGGGTTCAAGACATTCACTTTTCCAAGAAATAAAAATGTGAAAATTTCTCATGAACTTCTTGAAACGATGTTTGAATCTTATACCGGGGAAATGGAAGTTGTTTCAGTTGACAGTAAAGAAATGGAGATTGTCGAAACAAACCTTGATGAATCACAGTCTGAAGTCAAAACAGTTTCCAGACGTGGGAGACGTTCTTAATGAACCTGGCTCAGATGATCAACAGATTCATGCAGGACTACGGGGAACCGAACTATAACAAGTTTCCTCTGTCACTGATTAAAGAATGGTTTGACGAGGCTCAGAGGGTAATCAACAAAGAGACAAAGAGCATCAAGAAGACTTCACTTGTAAACGCTGTAAACAATCAGCGTGTTTATTCATATCCTACCGACATTTTAGACAAAGCCGTTGACGATGTTTTCTATGGTGACGATTCGACGAACACTGAAAGAATCCCGTTGATTTTTGATTCAATGGAAAACCTGAAACTTGTTGACCAGTATTTTTACACACGCACCGGCAGCCCTACGCATTTTTATCATGATCCGCATGAAGGAAAGATAGGGATCTACCCTTATGAAGCATCTGTTTCAAACGGAACGAACAAGATCAAGATCAATTACCGGGGAAAACATACAAAAATGACAAGGCTTTACGCTACCGGGACCGTAACGGTATCCGCTTCAACAGCCGTCACCGGATCCGGAACTGTCTTCCCTGGCAATGCTATTGCAGGCGACTCTTTCGGTGTTGGGGCCCTGCTCAGCCGTCAAACTGAATTTCCTTCAGACTTTTTCACAATTGAAGCAATCGGCGGCGATACATCTCTGACGCTGTCTTCCGCATACAGTGGCGCAGCTGGTTCTTCATTATCGTTTATCACGGCTTCAACCTCAAGCTTCACGGATGACGAATTGAATATGGCTTGTGTGTTGTACGTTATGGCTCTTGCTCATCGTAAAGATAAAGAACTTCAGCTTTATGCGGACTTTAAAAAAATGGCTAAAGATGAAGCAAATGCTGTCCAACACGACGCTGAAAAGCACCCTGCAAAATGCACGTTTCAGACGCCTTCAGGAACTTCTCAGGCGATAATTAATGATTATTCGGAGGTTTACTCTGAATAATATCAAGATTCCGACATTTGGAGGAATTGAACAACGTAAAAGCCCGTTAAAAATAGCGGATAACCGGTCTTTTGACGCTTCAAACGTTGTCTTGAATAATCCATACGGGGCTTTAAATAATCTGGTTGGAATGACGAAATGGTCGACGGCCGGAGTTGGCAAACCTATTCTTGCTTTATGGCAAATGAGAGATAGAAGTATTTGCTTTCAAGTTGGTTCATATTTAAATTCTTCTTTGGGTAAATGGTATAATGGCAAATGGATTTTTAATCAGGATTTAGACACTTTTAATTCAATAAGCGCAGGCGTGAGAGCTTGGAACTGGATATGTTCAACACCTACAAACGATCTGTACGCTTGTGTTTATAATGGACTTATTTATAAATTAACAAATAGCACAGGTTCATGGGTAGCGCAAACAAGCACTTCAGCAAAATATCAATCAATTTGTTCAACTCCTTCAGGTGATATTTATGTTGCTATTAATGGAGGATCAATACTCAAGCAAACCGGCGGTACAGGGGCTTTTGTTGCTCAAAGTGTATCTGGTTCTTATTTTTGGCAAGTTTATTCTACACAGTCAGGTGATGTTTATTATGGAACTGAATCAGGAGATATTTATAAGCAAACCGGAGGAATAGGGGCTTTTGTTGCTCAAAGTGCAGTGTCTAAATGGTGGTATAGATTCACATCAATAAGTAATGGAGATGTCTATGCCGCTGTTTATGGTGGCGACATTTATAAGCAAACCGGAGGAATAGGGGCTTTTGTTGCTTTAGGTGTTGGTAATAAAAATTGGCGTTTTCTATATTCAACTCCTTCAGACGATGTCTATGCCGCTGTTTATGGTGGCGACATTTATAAGCAAACCGGCGGTACAGGGGCTTTTGTTGCTCAAGGTACAGGGTCTAAAAATTGGATGTCAATTTCATCACTTTCAAACGGTGACGTTTATTCGTGCGTTGTTAATGGAGATATTTATAAGCAAACCGGAGGAATAGGGGCTTTTGTTGCTCAATTAGCAAGTTCTCTTACGTGGTGGATAATGACTACTAATAGCGCAGATGAACTATATTTATGTTGTTTTAACGAGAATATTTATAAGGCGACAATAGCTGAATGAAAACTCACACCATTTCAACTTTCAACGGTATTTTTATTCCTATCGATCCAACAGACATGAAAGACGAAAACTGCGTTGATTGCTCAAACGTGGACATAAGCACAGAAGGGCAGCTTTCAAGCATTCAAGGGATGACTAAATTTATCAATACCGGTTTAAACGCTCCGATAAACGCCTTGATTCAGTTCGGGGATTTAACGACTTTCTCAATTTATAACGGAACACTAGGGAAACTTTAATCATGGCAACAAGCATTTTGACAGGATTGCAACCGAATTTAAGACCTTCTCTTCTGAATTTCAGGGGTCTTGCCTTCGCAGTGGACGGGCTGAACATCCCTTTTTATTTCGATCATGTCAGTTCATGGAAATGGAAGGCTAACACACCGACAACGGCATTAACAGCGGTTGAAAGCGGTTCAGGGGCAATGAACGGGGTTTATAAATACTTCTACACGGAGTTCAATATAAATTCAGGTGAAGGAACTGTCTATTATGGCCACGAGACACCACCCGGTCCGACTTACACAACAGGAAACCTTTCCTCAAAGAAAGTGACGCTGACACTTCCTGCAACGCCATTAAATACCGGGTTCACACACTTCAAAATTTACCGGACAGATGCAAGCGGTTCAATTTTTTACTTCTTGAATTATGTGGCGGTTGGCACGACATCTTATGAAGACAACAACGGAACCGGAGACGTAAACTTTCCTTTCGGTAAGCTAACTGATACTGATTCAGACACACCGATCCAGGATATTACATGGTTTGACCAGATAAAAGGGAATCCACGTTATATTATCGCTTCAAAGTCAAGGATACTTACTTTTGGGACAGATCCTTACACTACCGGACTTGTAAACGTGACAAACGCATCCGCAACGGTTGTCGGGGTTGAAACGAAATGGACAACTGCTTTAATCGGATCAAATTTTAAGAGGGAGGACGAAAGAAGCTATGTCATTCAGGCGGTAGCTTCTGAAACCTCCATGACTTTATCAGAGACTTATAAAGGCGTTACCGGATCAGGAAAAGCCTACGAAATCAGCACAGATGACAGCTTATTCCGATTTTGTGCTACCGACCCGTTGACTGCAAAACCTCAATGGTGGGCTTTCCCTGTGGATAATTACAAGTTTTTACGTTACGGAGACGATACGCCTTTGCAGGGTGGAGGTTTTATCGGTGAACAGCCGGTTCTATTCAAGAAAAAAAGCCATTACGGACTCACTGAAAACGGTGACGATTTCGCAGTCACAAAATCTTACGGAGAAATCGGACTCGGCTCTCACTGGTCAATCGTTAATGACGTTGAACAGGGTTTTCTTTATTTCGTCACTCCTGAAGGGAAGCTTTACAAGACCGATGGACTCAATTCCGTAGATCTAGGCGTCAATCTGGCCTTAACTGTGGACGGAATCAACACAACGAACATTAAACGCTGTCAGAGCGTTTTTTATGAGGCTCAAGGGTGGCTGATGATGATTTACGCTTCACGTGACTTCTTGGGTGACGGGTGCGACAGGATCCTTGTTTACGACAAGGCAACCGGTCAATGGATAATATGGAAGATTTTCGCAAACTGTATTTCAATCATGGAAGAGGTTGACGACGATGGACAGACAGTAAAAAGCCCTTGGATTGGAACTGTAGGCGGTTTTATTTATAAACTCATGAGTGGTTACAATCTCGGAGCCACAAGCGGAACTTTAACCGGTACAATCGGATCTTTAGGCACAAATACACTCACGGACGCAACAGCGACATTCAAC
>Ga0172381_10005083_pt1 | contig 13428 bp, 10 predicted proteins | sample Leawel6488metaG_FD_119754 | JGI IMG/M metagenome (GOLD analysis project Ga0172381, IMG submission 119754) | Leachate microbial communities from a municipal landfill in Southern Ontario, Canada - Leachate well 64-88 metaG | ecosystem: Engineered > Solid waste > Landfill > Unclassified | place... | reverse complement strand
CGCGAACTGGGTACTTTTGGCCTCGAAGCCTTCACGGAAGTCAAACAGATCAACATCAATCTCGCGCCGGGAAAGATCGGCTGGTACCGGAATTAATCCATTCATTTCTGAACAGAATACAACGCCGTTGCCACAGCCAGGAACGCAACACCATGGAAAATGTAGACCTCGGAAAATGGGTCGAAAGCGTCAAAAACGCGTAACTTTTGAAACCCAACATTTTAAATCCAGGGCGTGCCCGGCCCCCAGAAACCTCAACGGAACCTTGGCCGGTCGGGTGCTACTCGCCCGCGATGATTCTCGCACAGCCATTGATATCGCGGGCTCCCCGGGCTTCGTCTGCGGCTTATGCCTCGCCTAAGGTTCCTGCCGCCTCCGAATCCCGGCACATCCGTGTGACGCCCCCTCACGCAACGAAGCATTGGCATAGCTCTGTGGCTACATTTATTGTTTCCACCTTTTTTACTGCGATGCACAAATCAGTTGTTTGTAAATGCCTATTAGAGTTATTATTTTGCAAGTTGTAATGATTGTGGGACAGAGAATGGGTTAAAGTCAGGAGAAAAAACAAATGAAACAGAGACAGCCAGTAACATTATTTGGCATGGTGGCGGTTGCCCTGATTTTGGGAGCCTGCGGCAGTGACAGCGGGAACAACAGTTCGGAATCTGCAGGGGATAGTTCCTATTCTGCATTTTCGAGTTCCTCGACCCAGCTCTCCTCTTCTGGCGGCATGTCATCAAGCTCGTTGGTTGCTCTTTGCACCAACACCTACGGGACGAACACGGTCACGGACTGCCGCGACAATCAAACCTACAGAATGGTGACAATCGGCACCCAGACGTGGATGGCGGAAAACCTGAACTACGCGGACAGCGCGGCGATGCCGAACCTTAAAGGCACCAGCTGGTGCGCAGGAAACAGTGCGGACAGCTGCGCGAAATACGGTCGGCTTTACAAATGGACAGGAACAATGAACCTCGCGGACTCCTTTCAGTATCGAACGGCCGGAGCCCTGATCTCGAACCCCCATCAGGGCGCATGCCCTAATGGCTGGCATGTTCCCAGCAACGATGAATGGGTGACTCTTGAGATTGAGGTTGGCGGTTCTGGCACTGCGCTCAAAAGTGTGGACGGATGGTACGACAACAACAACGGGACGGACATTTACGGCTTTTCGGCACTCCCTGCAGGGGAGCGCACCCCAAAAAACGGAGACATCTTCCAGAACGGCTACGATGCGTACTTCTGGAGTGCCACGGAGAACGGTGGCAACGCAGACCTCAAGTTCTTGTCGATCCTTAGCGAGTATACATACTCGGACAATAAAAGTAAGTACTACGCGTACTCTGTCCGTTGCGTCAAATCTTCAAATTTGTCTTCTGTTGATAACTCTTCCAGTTCGTCAGTTGGGGCATCAAGTTCCTCTTCCATCGAATACGGCACTCTCTTGGACTCTCGCGACGGTCAAACGTACAAGACGGTGGTGATCGGCACCCAGACATGGATGGCGGAAAACCTCAACTATACGGTGGACAGCAGCTGGTGTTACAACGACAGCGCGGAGAACTGCGAAAAATATGGAAGGCTGTACCAGTGGGCGGCGGCGATGGGGGTGGATGCGAGCTACAATGATGCGATCCTCGGCGACAGCGTGAACCATCAGGGTGCGTGCCCTAATGGCTGGCATATTCCGAGGAACAGCGAATGGAGCATACTGGAAATCATGGCGGGTGGAGCGAACATGAGTGTGGCCCCCAAGCTCAAGAGCAGAAACGGCTGGTCTAATGGCGGAGACGGGATTGATTTGTACGGTTTTTCGGCACTCCCTGCAGGCGACTGCAGCCGCAACAACTTCTTCAATATAGGCCACACCGCAACCTTCTGGGGTGCCACGGAAAGTGATGCCAGTAACGCCAGCAACAGGAGGTTGTTCTACAATGTCTTAAGTTCATACAGGGTTTACATGCTCAAGGGTTACGCATTCTCCGTTCGTTGTCTCAAGAATGCGGAGTGACCAGACGAACGAATTGAGTTTGGGCACATGAAGTCCAAACTCGCAGAGTTCATGTTGTGTCAATGATGATCTGATTTAAACCACGCTCCGGTGCTTCTCCACAACGGGAGAGGTATAAGGGCATTGCAGGAACTGAACCAAAGTGAACTGAAAACCAAGGTAACGAAGTCTGCTTTGGGATAAGCATGGGATTGTAAGCTGGAAGGGTATGGAAAATTCAAATTTTTTACTACGATGCGTTTTCCGTTGTTTGTAATAGCCTATTGAAATAGCTATATCTCAAGTAATCTTGGTTATGGAACGGGAAACAAACCTAAATCAATGAATGCATAAATGAAACAGAAAAAGCGGATTGCATTATTCGGTATGGTGGCGGTTGCCCTGATTCTGACGGCCTGCAACGGGGATAGCGGAAACAACAGCTCGGAATCTGAAGAGGATAGCTCCTCTTCGGTTGAAATATTTTCAAGTAGTGAACAGATAAATTCGTCTTCGGTTGTCAAGTCTTCAAGTTCGTTATCTGGGATATCAAGCTCGTCTTCCATTGAATACGGCACCTTTACTTATGAAGGTCAGACCTACAAAACGGTGGTGATCGGCACGCAGACGTGGATGGCGGAGAACCTGAACTACGCGGTGGACAGCAGTTGGTGTTACAATGACAGCACCAAATATTGTGAAAAATACGGGCGTTTGTACCAGTGGGCAAGTGCCATGGGGCTGAGTGCAACTTATAACAGTACTTCTGCCTCAGATGTGATTTTCACTTCGCAACAGGGCGTGTGCCCAGTCGGGTGGCACATCCCGACGAACGCCGAATGGACAATCCTTGAGAACGCGGTGGGTGGCGAAGATGTCGCCGGGACCGCGCTCAAAAGCACCAGTGGGTGGAATGAGGATGGCAACGGCACGGACGCCTACGGCTTTGCGGCCCTCCCTGCGGGTACCCGCAACGATGGCAATTTCTACGACGTTGGCAACAGCGCGCACTTCTGGAGTGCCACGGAGTACGATACGGACTTCGTTTACAATCGTTACTTGTTCTACAGCGATGCGAACTTGAACACGCTCAACAACTTCAAGGATCTCGCGTTTTCTGTTCGTTGTCTCAAGGATAAATAAACCAGTTCATTCTTTTTCATTTTGTCATAAAAAAGACTTATTTTTCATTTGTTCGAAAAGTTTTTCTTAAGGAGCAGACTAAGCCATGAAAAAACTGATTCCTGTAGTATTAACAATGATTTCTCTTAATCTTGTTTGGGGACAGACATCTGTTGCAGCAACAGATTCCTCGGCAACACAAAACAAGATAGACAGTACGGCATTCATAACTCCAGCCAGCACCACAGTTCCAGAAAAAGTAGATAGTGCCAGTGTCCCAGTAACTCCTTCCGTGACCATCACAAAAACAGACAGCCTTCTTCCAGACACAACAGCAACCATAAAGCCTATAACCTCGGCAAAAATCGGCAGTGCAAAAAGCGATACTCTAAAAGCAGATAGTGCTGTAGCGATTACTCTCGCCGAAGGGATCAAAGGTCATTTTACTATCCGCAATCAGCAGGATTCCATTGTTGCCGACGTCACCAAAAAGCAGGGGATGAAAGTGTCATTTGCTTTAATGCCTGGCTTTTATTCCATAGGAATTGAACAACGAAGGGAACTGCTTTTGAGTAAACAGACCCTTATTCCAGGGCAGAAAATATCCATAGCAGAGGCTGATATAGAGCGGACCATAAAAAATGGACTTCCTGTAACGCCAAATAGTCCTGAAAAAGACAGTGTTTCCAAAGCGGTCATTCCCAAAAAAGATTTCAATGGTTCCTTTGTTTCTTTTGAAATGGCTTGGGTAATTCCAGTCGGAGATGCAGGCAAATTTTCACTGTCAAAATTTCCTGACGAAGCTCTCGGTATGGAAAGCGGTGGTTATATAGGCATTGCGCATAATTCAAATCTAATTGAATTCGCCGACCTTTTTGGTATTGGCTTTTATGGGCAATGGGGACTACAAGCAAATGCCCTGAGTGATCAGTACAAAGATTATTACGACATGAGTTATTTTGGTTACAATCTGGGGTACGCCTTCCGCACAGAATACGAAATTGGGCCTAGTGTGACTTTCGCCTTGGGCCATAAAATGTCTGTAGATGCTTATTTTAAGGCGGGCATTGCCTTTGCCTTTTTACCCGCTTTCGATTATATCTACGACAACAGCGAAGACGAAACAAACGAAAATGAAGTTATCGAAACCGACACCGGAGAATCCAGCGGTTCCGACTACAATCCTTGGGAAGATGAAACCACAGCCTCTGCATTTTCTCACGACATAGGAGGCTCTTTCGGATTCGGCTTCGCTTATGGATTTGGCGTAAAATTCCGTTTTTCCATCCTGGAGCTAGGTGTGGATGTCAACTTAGGCAAGCAAAAATTCAATGGCGATTATGATGGAATAAAATTACCTGCATCTTGTGTCAGGCTTGTTTTAGGTGGGGCCTTTTAACTGAGGGGAAAAAGTGAAAAATTATCATCAAATTTTAATTGCGTTGACCCTATTCCTTGTCTCAATAACATCACTCACATCCTGTGGAGATGATTCCTCATCAAGTTCAAATCGCGATGACGCCCTGGTTGGTGACTGGAGCCACGCAGAGAATAACTCCCTCTGGGGGCTCATCATTCGATCCGATGGAAATTTTACTCTGTTCATAGTGGATTCTTCGTCCACAGATCATCGCTATGTACGCGAATTGGGATCGTGGGAAACTCAAGATGACAATATTTTGGTATCGTTAAATCGTTGTGAATGGAGCACGGACGGAGAAGAGTGGAATGATACTGATGATGAATGTGAAGGAATGACATCACAATACCTTTTACAAGATTCCTTACTCACACTCTATACAGATGAAGAAACCCTTTATTTTGTAAAAGGGCACAGGGGAATACTCCCCGATAGCCTCATCTCCGAAGGAAAATCCAGCACATCAGGGACCCTGTATTCATCCAGCATGAAAATCACCAGTTCATCTACCATCACATCCTCTTCCTCGGCAACAGATGCACGCAAATGCGTTTACACAGCAACCGACAGTACCCTTGCATGTCCAGAGCAATCATACAGAACTACTGTCATCGGCGATCAAACCTGGATGGCCGAAAACTTGAACTACGCAGTGGACAACAGCTGGTGTTATGAAAGCAACCCGGGTAACTGCACCAAGTATGGCCGTCTTTACCAGTGGACAAGTGCAATGGGCATAGACCCTATTTATGACAACACCACATGGGGTGGGTCTGATGAGAATCATCAGGGTATTTGTCCTGATGGCTGGCACTTGCCTAATAATGGTGAATGGCAAGTGCTTTATAACTACGTGGAGGCCAATAATGGCGATGAAGGCGTTGGAACTAGCCTCAAGTCAGCGAGCGGGTGGGAGACCTATTCCGGCATAGCGACAGGCACGGATGGTTTTGGTTTTTCGGCACTTCCGGCAGGTTACCGCCACGGCCTCTACAACTTTTTCCTCTACGCCGGCGAGGACGCGCGCTTCTGGGCTGCTGTGGACGGCAACTGTTGGATATTGACATATACCAACGAAGAAATCACACAGTTCGGTGAGGACAAGGCATACATCGGAAGCAGTGTTCGTTGTCTCAAGAATGCGGAGTGACCGTACAAACGAAGACGTTTTTTTCTTACCAGTCCAAACTCGCAGAGTTCATGTTGTGCCAACAATGATGAGAGGCCCATCAGGGAAGACCCAGCCAGAAGGGATTCCCTAAAGATTGCTCTTTCATCCGCGGTCTCAAAAATTAAGACTTAATATCCAGGGCGTGTCCGGCCCCCAGAAACCACAACCGAACCCTGGCCGGTCGGGTGCTACTCGCCCCACGATAACGCGCCCAGCCATTGATATCGCGGGCTCCCCGGGCTTCGTCGCGGCCAACGCATCGCCTAAGGTTCCTGCCGTCTCCGAATCCCGGCACCTCCGTGTAACGCCCCCTCACGCAAAGCCGCACGACAACCAACAAACTATCCTTTTACCGAATCGCCTTTTTAGGACAAACGCCCACACAATCTCCGCACTGGGTACAATCGGGATGGTGAAGTTTATCACCCTTATAATCTGAAGGCACAAGACCCATAGGGCACTTCTTTTCGCAAAGAGTACAGGAAACGCAGGCAGAAGTCACTTCTAGGCGATTACGGCATTTGTTCACCTGGGCGGTAAGCAAGGAAAGCGTTCAAAACGCACACCAGGTCCAATAATTAAAAAAGAGAGCAAAAACTACTCCAGCGAGCATCGTTATAACAATGACAATCCGTACCGTCAATACATCTAGGGCACATCGGAGCATGCCGTCAAGACCCAGATCTATTGTGTCCCTGAATTACCTAAAGCAGATTGCGGACAGCAGGTGAAGCCAACGCAAGGAAAAAACTTTTCATTCTCGAACAGGGTCGTTATGCTATGAATCAGCTCGTTTCGATGTATTTCTTTGGATGACTGGTTTTCATTCATTTATTCCACCACCGGAAACAATTCAGAACGACCAACAGGACCTTTATCTTTTCAGACAGCACATCAGGGAAAGGAGTTGTTTTAAAGAAATAATGGAAATGATGACCTTGCATTCACAAATTGAATATTAAAGTTTTTTTTACGAATTAGAACCAGACTTAGCCCTAGTTTATAAAAAACAGGGGACTCATATATTTTAATGCGCAAATTTGGAAAATAGGGAAAAATGGCGAAAATTAAAAGCCCGGGAGGCTGATGTTGTTTAATCTGAGATCTTAAGCATATAGTTCCCAAAACTAGGGCTTTGTAAATATTTTTTTATGGACTGATTGTCCATAGCATCTGAGGTACATTTCTCTACATAAGCAGGTTTCGAATATAAATATTCATTGAGAGAATATAAGGAGGTTTTATGAAGTATTCTTTTTTAGGAAGTGCTATAGCTGTGCTCTTTTTGTTGAGCTCGGTTAATGCGTATACAGTTACAGGTTTTGTAAAAAGCGATGAAGGCAACGCCGTTTCTGGCGCTAATGCTTTATTGCTAAATAAAGGCAAGTCTGCAATAACCGATGCAAATGGCGGATTTACCTTGCACGAAGACGAGGTGCCCGATGCTATTCCTTCCTACTCCGCGTCAACACCTGGCTTTATAAGTATACAAGGCTCGGTGCTTTCTTATTCGCAGAGCGGGAATGATCTGGTACAAGTGCGAATTTTCGACTTGATGGGAAACCAACTTTTGAGCAGGGATCTGTCGGGTTCGGGCTCCGTGAATCTCGAAGGGTTTGTGAATGCTCACGGGACTTATTTCGCTAAGGTAAAAGTTGGCCACGCCTATCAGAGCGTCAAGTTTTCAGCCTCTGGCAAATATAGTGGCATTTACAGCGGGACCCAGGGCAGAGCTATCTTGAAAAAAGCGGGCGAAACCGATGTTCTTCGCGTAACGGCTGATGGTTATGATACCCTAAGGGTGCCCCTTTCCAACCTGGACACCACTCTGAATCTTACATTGACCAAGACGGCACCGGAATATTCCTTTGGTTGGGGGCTCAAGAACGATCCTGTCCCCACTCGCGGCTGCGGAAAAGATTTGACACTTCAGAAATCCGGCAACTTCGACTGGAACTGGAGCAAGGGAAAACGCAACGTCAAGATCGATATTCCCGAAAATTATGACAAGAACAAACCCTACCGCTTGGTATTCGGTATGCATTGCATGGGTGGCTGGGCTGGCGGAGTTCAGAGCGAAGGTTACTACGGCATGAAACCGCTCGACACGGAGAATTCTACCATTTTTATAGCTCCGGAAGGCAACGGCAACCAAGCTCCTTGGGGCCAAGATGATTATCAGCTGTTTGATGAACTTCTCAATATGCTGGAAAGTTCACTTTGCATCGATTCTTCCCGAGTATTTTCTTCTGGATTTAGCTATGGATCCATGTTTACCAACGGACTTTCCCGCAATCATCAGGCGGTGCTCCGTGCGGTTGCCGTGTACGAAACCGCTGACGTAAACATTTGGGTCCCTGAACCCAAGGATCTCCCAATCGCTTGGATGGGTGTTCACGGGCTTAATGATGGACTTTGTACTCCAGCTATGGGACGCAGTGCTCGTGATCTCGCCCTCAGGCACAATAGCGCCGAGGGCAAGGACGCCACCCAGGAACAAGCTCAAGAAAAGAATGAATCCACCCACATTTGCTACAACTACAAGGATGTGGACTCTCGCTTCCCTGTGCGCTGGTGCACCGATAATGCGGGCCATATTTGGGACCACAAAGATGCGGGACAGCAACAGAGCTGGGTACCTGCATCTACTTGGGAGTTCTTCACCCAATTTTAGAAATTCCTTTTTCTCTCTCATGAAAAATACCCACTGGCTTAGCAGTGGGTATTTTTTTATCCGGTTTCAGCCCAAAAGTTCTAGAATGAGATTGGTTAGGAGGCGATTTGGGTTCGTCTTTGGTTTTCAATCCATAACGGTATATAGTGGCTTCAAAATTTGAGACAGAAAAAGGCTTTTTCTTAGTTGAATTTTAAAAACTAAATTCAACAACAGAGGAAAAGAAAATGACAGACAGAACGGATAAACCGGCAAGCAGCAAGGCATGCATCAACGAGACATCGCGCAGATGTCGCAGAGTACTCGATGATGATTTCAAAACAAAAGTGCTCCTAGAGGCTTTGAAAGAAGAACGGACGCTCAACGAGCTTGTAGCCAGATATGATCTCCACCCGAATCAGATAAGTCAATGGAAAAATCAGTTCGTTAAGAACGCGAGTATGGTATTTGGCGGGCCTAAAAATGAATTACACGAAATCGAGAAGTTCCGCGCAGAACGGGATGAACTCCACAAGCGTATCGGTGAAAAATGACGCAAGCCGAATGCTGCAAAAACAAGCGAGCTTGTTTTTATTACTAAGGCGTAGCGCATGACGCTAAAGGCGTCAACGACATGGATCTCGAATTCTTAAAAAAAACTGCAAGAAATTGGGCTTGATTTGAAAAAGTCGTTCGTTTCAAAAGACGACAGGATGCCGGTCATCCGCCAGTGTGCCGTGCTCGGAATAAGTCGCAGCAACTTTTATCATAGGCCTGTCATTTCGCAAAAGAAGCTTGACTTGATAAATGAGATTGATGAACTTTATACTGAAGATTCCACTCGTGGCCAAAGGCGGATGCGGTTCGCGCTTCACAATAAATACGGCATGAAAGCAGGCCGGAAATTGGTAAGGAGCATCATGCGAAAGCTCGGTATCAATGCCGTTTTTCCAAAGAAACACCTGTCCATCCCGGACAAGCAACATCTAAATTAACACAGATCAGGGATGCCAATACACATCGAAAGACTTCACGGCTATTTTTGAAAACTAGCCGACTCGCCTCAGCATGGATGGCAAAATCGCGCCTTTGATAACATCTTCGAACGTCTGTGGCGGACTGTGAAATATGAGGATGTGTATATCCGTGGCTATCAATCGGTGAAGGAGTGCAAGGCTGGCCTGGAAAGACATTTTACTTTTTATAACGACAGACGCGAACATTCTTCTCTTGACAGTAACGCGCCTTCGGATATATATTTTAGATGCGCTTTCTTTGAAGGTGCTACATGACAAAAAATTCAACTAAGATTTTGAATTTTTCTGTTCAAAAAAGGGAGCAACGTCACAGTAGCGGAACGATTTTAACTTTAAGCAATAAAATTTTCAGGAAATATAAATGAAATATAAATCTTACAAACAAGTCATTGCGATCATAATGCTTTGTACTATCTCTCTTTTTTCTGCCCAATGGGACGGTGAAATATCAAAACCAGAATATCAATCCATTCGTGACACTAGTTACTTTCTTATCCATACGCCCGAAGAACTCGCTTGGTTCGTCACTGAGGTCAATTCAGGGCTCGATATAGCCTCCTATCGCTATAAACTGAAATACAATGCCCGCCTGATGAATGACATCGTCATCTGGGAGGGCGAAGTAGATTCCCTTGAAACCCCGCAATGGCAATCAATGGGGGGAAGCCTTGGATTCGGGGGAATTTTCGATGGAGCCGGATTTTCAATCGAAGGAATCAACATGTCCAGCACCTCTGTGGCTTTTATTTATACGCTCACAAACAGCGGATCTATCCGTAATTTAACCATCAAAAATTCCTTATTCGCAGGCCCCGGTGCTCGAGCAAGCTTTGTCGCATATAATAAAGGAACAATTCAAGGCGTGACTCTTCTTAATTCAAAAATTCTTCGCGCCAATAGCGCAGGCGGTATCGTAGGAACCAACTATGGGAAAGTAAGCAACGTACGCAACATGGGCGGTAAAATTGAAGCCATATCGGCAGAAGCCTCCAAGACTATTTATGCCGCAGGAATCGTGGCTGAGAACAACGGAACTGTTGACAGTGCCTATAACAGCTCAGATGTTCTTACGACTCAGAGCAACTCTTATATGACTTCTTATGCAGGCGGAATTGTCGGCTGGAATAATATCACGTCTTCGAACGTTCAGTTTGCATACAACCAAGGTACCATCAGTGCTAACAGCAATTCTCCCAGTGGTAAAGTTTTTATCGGTGGCATCATCGGCGACAACTGGAGTTCCGCTTCATTCATCCGCAATGACGGTGATGTGCATCTTGAAGCCGTAAATTGCAACGATGAATTTGTGGGCGGAATTATAGGACAGAACGGCCAAGAAAACTACTATGATTCTATCGCACAAGTCAGTAATATGGAAAACCATGGACGCGTGACGACAAATACAACAAGCTCGAGCGGAAGTCCTGATATATATGTGGGAGGTATCGTTGGCGGCAATTCGGGCACTATCAATAACGCAGCCAATTTTGCACAAATCACGGCAACAAATTCAAACTCACATGGATTTCTATCGGTGGGAAGCCTCGGTGGAATGAATGCTTACGGGAAAATCAAAAATTCTTTCGCCGCTGGAGATTCAGTACAGGCAGGCAGTGGAGAAAAAGTTTATGTAGGAAGCATCTCTGCAAATGGCAAACATGAAAACTGCTATTACGATAAAACAGTGAATCCTTCCCAGTCCATGTTTGGCCGTGTTTACCAAGCATCAGACACCGTTGCTGTCAGCGCGATGGAAACCGCAGAAATGAAAACAACATCATTTACAGAGGTTCTCAATACAAACAATCAAACTACTGAAAGTAGCAAGATATGGACGAGAACTTCTGAATATCCATTCATCGCCGCCCTAACCAACGTACAACGTTTGCCCATACATACAAGTGTGGCATCCCCACAACAACAATTTATTTTTTCCATATCGGGTAAAAAGCTCCGCATACAAAAAAATATTGGACATATCACCGTTTTTGACCTAAAGGGCAATCTGCTTTTCGCAGGGTACAATGATACGAAAGAGACCGTTATTTCCTTACCGCACACAGGAGTCTATCTGATCCGGACACAAGGAACTTCCCATTTGATATTAGCGCGTTGACGATCTTTCATTCTTTTTTTCGGGTGCCGTTAACAAGTTACTGTAACTATTTTATAATCTCAATAGATATGATTAAAATAGAGAAGTGATTCATAATAGGGCAAGCAGGACATAATGCCGCATTTGTTCAAACTTGTTTATGAGCCCCAAAACGATGGGTCTTTCAACAGAAGGTCTGTCGTCTTTCAGTACCAGAATGGATGGCTGATTCTCGTATTCAATGATTGATAAACAGATCTCAAAATGATTGCGACTGAATTCTATTAACGTTGTCTCGGGGGAAATGGTGTTCATTATAAACTCTCTCTTTCCCATTGTTTATAACAGTTGCGAAAATATTTCCTGAATTCAATTTAGTAAGGCCCTTATTTTCACCCGTTTGAATAATTCCACCGGAGTTTTGTAGTCAAGGATTTTTCGTGGTGTCCGATTGATTCGTCGGAAGGCCGATTGAACAGTCCTTGAGTCTAATTTGGTAAAATTAGTTCCGTTTGGAAAGTATTGTCTCAATATTCGATTAAAATTTTCATTTTGACCATGCTGATGCGGACTGCCGGGATCAGCAAAATACACCTTAGCACCTGTAGTTTCTGAAATAGCCTCATGATTGGCAAATTCCTTTCTGAGAGTCCCTAGCTTTGTTTATGTCGTAACTACAAAACGAGCTTGCATGGGCTTCCTTTAATGAGCTTTACTATTTAAAATTCAGCAATTGATTCTAGAAAGTCGTATGACAGAAAACCATCAAACATCATTCTGTAAGGGCCAATGAGGAACGTCGTAGCCTATCACTATTCTCTTATCGAATCGCCTTTTTAGGACAAACGCCCACACAATCTCCGCACTGGGTACAATCGGGATGGTGAAGTTTATCACCCTTGTAATCAGAAGGCACCAAACCCATAGGGCACTTCTTTTCGCAAAGAGTGCAGGAAACGCAGGCAGAAGTCACTTCCAGGCGATGGCTACGTTTGTTCACGCGGGCAGCGAGAGAAGAAAGGGTTCCCATCGGGCAGAACGCACACCAAGTCCGGTGATTAAAAAAGAGGGCAAAAATCATTCCCGCGAAAGTCGTTAGAACAATGATTTTGTAGAATATTTTACCGGCACTTTGCCATGTGAGTTCAGGGGTAAGATAAATATTCAGACCGAACATGGTGAAAATAAAAAGAACCATGAATGCCCGGAAAAAAGGGGAAGAGAGAAATCGCGGCGGATTCCTTTTCCCGGAAAATCGGGACACCACACGATCATAAAAGCTGCCGCGCGGGCAGATATTGCCGCACCAAAAGCGACCCTTAAAAAAGGCCATCACCACCGGCCCCACCATACAAATTATAGCCACCAAAGCAAAGCGAAAATCAAACAACCCTGCTAGAAGAAAAGTAAAGAAAAAGAGAAATGAATATTTTTTCCAGAACGGAACTAATTTCATAGGGAAACTCCAAAGAAGATTTTCCACTAGTTAGCTATTAGGGCGCGTCATTTCTGTGATAAGGTCACACTAGCGAATATCACCCAGAACGTTTGCTGGAGACAAAATCGAATGGGTCGAGTAAAAAACAGGCGTGAGCCGAGACAAGATACCCCCTACGTGGTCTTCTTATGAATCGTGAATGAATTTTTGAAGGGGTTATCATTGCATAATTGTCTTTCTCTGAGAAAGAACGATTACAATTTGGGAACTATTTCATTCAAAAGTAGGCCCTGAAAAGACACCTACAGAAAACCTCGTCACCGAGGGGTGGGTTCACGTCACAAGAAGCCATCGTTCAAATAGTTAAAATAACCACTATTGAACATTTCTTTGCCGTAAAGTCATTTCTAGAAGCGCTCATAAGCTCTTTCTGTGGCATGTTTTTTGCTTATTCTTTCGCGGATCCTTTTTAAAGAAGACCATCGTGAAAAACGCT
>Ga0172381_10005082_pt1 | contig 13430 bp, 29 predicted proteins | sample Leawel6488metaG_FD_119754 | JGI IMG/M metagenome (GOLD analysis project Ga0172381, IMG submission 119754) | Leachate microbial communities from a municipal landfill in Southern Ontario, Canada - Leachate well 64-88 metaG | ecosystem: Engineered > Solid waste > Landfill > Unclassified | place... | reverse complement strand
TCTTTTCCACAAAGATCACACCCACTTGACCAGAATCCCAAGGGCATGAGAAAGGGGTAGTTCTCATTGTGATACCGCTATGGTCATAGAGGTACAAGGGGAGAACGATATACTTTCCTTCCTTGTTGGCTTCGATCTGACGCAAGTATTTCAGTTCATAGGAATGCTTGTCGCCCAAATCATAGCGACCATACTTACAAAGCATAGTGCCCAAGTTATCCCATGAGCGGGGAGAATCGGAATTATCGTCCGAATGAATTTCCAGTGTTGTGTTTCCGTTTTTCAGAGTTTTAATTAGCATTTTCATTTCCTTGTTGTTGGTTACATAGATATATATGGCAATGATCCCAATTAGGGTAAATCTTTTTCAGCTTTATTTTTTATAACAATGCTCCACCTCAATACTATATATGACCATGATCCGAAATCGGGTAACAGAAAAGCCCCCAATTTTTGAGGGCTTTTCCAGTCATCATATTGTTAGAAATTGGCTTGCTTACTTACTGGATTGATTGACTTAGGGGGAATCTCTTGTCATATACGCCTCTCTGGTTATGTGATTGGGTTTCGTGTTGGTTACATGATTATATATGACCATGATCCCAACAAGGGCAAAAGAAAAAAATTAAAATCCTTTGACCAAATCCAAAACGGCTTTTACTTGTTCTCTGGTCAGTCCGTCTAGTTCCAAAGTGGTGCTATCTACATACACCTTAGCTTCCACCCGAATGTCACCGATTTTTGAATAAATTTTTCCGTCCGTGTTGGATTCTTCACCCAATTCACCCGCCACGAAATCAATTTCGGTTTGGTGCTGATTTTTGTAGTTTTCTTGTTCAGCCTTGACAGTCAGCAAGTTGTTATACAACTCGGTGTATTCGGGCATGAACCGCTTTTCAATGTCCTTGACAATACGATCAACGGACTTAGTAAGGGAAAGCCCAATATTAGGGGCTTCACTATTGTAATCCATGAAGCGAGTCAAACGAGGGTCAATTTCCCGACCTTCCACTTTGGGGTAATGACCACGCAAAGAAGCCTTGCCCTTGCCATTCCATGGCATGTAAAAACCAAGTTCCCGACCATCGGGCAACTCAATGTGAACATAGGAAGTACAGTTATCTTCCTGAGCGTTTACGAACTTGCCACCCATTGCAGAGGCTACTTCTTTCAGAATTTCGAGGTGTTGTGCTTCAAACATTTGTCTATCCCTTGTTTGTTGTTGTTGTGTAACCCTCATTGGTTACATAGGTATATATGACCATGATCCAAAAGAGGGTAAAACTTTTTTGCACTTTTTTCTTGGTGGTTATTATTAGTTTCCCTCAATACTATATATGGGAATGATCCGAAATCGGGTAACAGAAAAAGCCCCTTATTTCTAAGGGGGAAACGGAAAGCAAATGGTTAGCTAGTCTTTTCAGAGTGCCAACAAGCGGGGCCGTTTTTTACCTTGCCAAGTTAGAAGAACCTCATTTTGGTTCTCTTGTAACCCTTCTGCATCGGGAATTCTTCACCACGACCTTGACTGTTTTTCACTTGTGCGGAATGCTCTTTCTGCATTGCTCTGCGATCTTTCGCTTTCAGCTTATTGGGGGCTTCGGTCATTGCTTGCATTATCGTGCCCTCCGTTCTGCTCGGTTGCTGGGTTGATGAGGCTTGCCCATCATTGCAGTTGCCAGTGCGGTCATGATCTTTGCGAACATTTTCTTATCCTCTGTTGTGTTCGTTGTTGTAACCCTCATTGGTTACATAGGTATATATGACCATGATCCCAATTAGGGTAAATCTTTTCTCACTTTTCCATCCGATTTCCAACCTACCTATAATGCTCCTCCCCAATATTATATATGACCATGATCCCAATTAGGGTAACAAAAACCCCTCATTTCTGAGGGGAATTTTTAGTGTACATATGCTAAATCGTGAATGGATTCTATCACGCTTTCAGCATTCGCTTTCACATTGTCAACGCTGATATAGTAGTGATACTTTCCCCGACCTTGCGAATTCCAATGAGCAATAAGCCCATCCATTTTCCGCTTGTCGTCCACGAAACAATGGTTATCAATTACGATCAATCGCCCTTCATAGTTGATAGCAACCGATGTATAGAACATTTTGAACGCTCTATTATTCATTTTCAACTCCCGTGTTTGTTGGTTACATAGGTATATATGACCATGATCCGAAATAGGGTACAAAAAAGACTCCCCATTTCTAGGGAGACTTTTTCTGATGGTGTACTAGTATCATACTATAAACCGTTCTGATAGTAATCTTATTGCTTCAACGATCCGCACCGTTTGTCCGTTAGGGCAAAGTGTAACCTCGAATCTCTGGGCTTGATTCGTTAGAATCAAGCTTCCCAGCCGTTAAGCTAGGGCAATCTTAACATTCCCTCGAACTAAGGGTAGAGTGTTTCCACTAAAGGTAAATGTACATTATTTACACATAATGAAGCAATATATTTTAGGTAAACTATTAACCTCTTTTGTAGCCTCTCCGATAGCCCTTCTTGGCCTTCATTTCGGTTACATAATCCCAAACCATATAGCTAACGATAATGACCGCCAGACCGCCCAGAATCCACCCATTCATGTTATGAGCGATTCCCCAGCGTCCAAAACTATCAATCAATTTTACCATGTTCAAATCCTTGTTTGTTGGTTACATAGGTATATATGACCATGATCCGAAACAGGGTAACAAAAAAGAAAAAATGATATTTGCCCTTTTAAGATACCTAAGAACACGAAAATTAAAAAGTGTTACCGATGTACTATGAAAAAATAAAAGCACTGCAAATCGGCTCCCAGTGCCTAGAAAAAGAAATTATTTAGCAGACTCACCCACCACCAAACAACAATAAAAATAGTGCCCACGTGAGCACCAAAAAAGAAATTATTGTCTACCTGATTCGGGATCATGGCTATATATAGTATTGAGGGATACCGAACCAAATAAAAAATAAAAAATAAAAAAGACGGTGCTCATTTGAACACCGTCGTTCCCTATTCAACCGTTAGGCCGTATAGGTTTCCCCATTCATACGAATTGAAAGAATATTGCTGATCTTGGGACATTCGGGCTTGATTGCCTTCATTTCTTTGAGGGCTTGAGCAATATCGGGATCGGTCAAATCCAAAATTTTTTCCAGAGCTTCTTTCAGATTATTGACCGCCCCGCTTGCCTTCTTTGCAGGTTTGCGGAAAGAAGAAAATTTTTCATCATTGGGGTTAATCACCTCACCATTGGGATCGGTGTAAGTGGTGATCTTCTTGGCTGGAGTTTCGTCATATACCCGCAGGTACATTTCACCGTTGTGCTGAATGAGAATTCCTTCCCAATCTTTTACCCATTCACCGAAGGGCAGAGACTTGGTTTCAAAGGCTTCCCCTTTTTCACCCGCTTCGATAATCCCATTCAGGATTAGTTCAGCGGTATCATTGCCACCCGCCAATTGAACCGCCGTGAGGATTTTCTTTGCGGATTTTTTGATCCGGTTATTCTGCAACTTCTGATAGTTGCTTCCCACCAGATAGGTGTTTTTCATTTCGACCTTGACCGCTTCGGGTGCATAGCCGATTTCGCTCTCCATGAGGATTTTCTTTGCGGCAGAGCGTTCGCCATTTGTCTTATTGAAGACCTTCGTACCATCGCCACCCAAAGTGATAGATACCATATCCATGCCAGTATTGCGGGGGTTGATATTGGCTTTGATTGCGTCAAGAATGTTCATTTTCGTATCCCTTGTTTGTTGTTGTTGTGTAACCCTCATTGGTTACATAGATATATATGGCAATGATCCGAATGAGGGTAAATTATTTTCTACTAAGTATTTCTTTAACTTTATATTCCCATCTTCTTGTTAATTCATATTCAGATTCTTTTCCTAAAACCAACACATTATATAAAGCATCTATTTCAACCGAAGTAATTTGATACTTCATAGCTTTATAATATTTATTATATTCTTTAGGAAAGTCTTTTTCTAATATTTCCAACTTATTGATCTCACTATTGTTTCCGTTTTTCAGAGTTTCAATTAGCATTTTCATTTCCTTGTTGTTGGTTACATAGATATATATGGCAATGATCCGAATGAGGGTAAATCTTTTTTCGCTTTTTTGGATAACATTACATCCCATTGTACCACATACCCATTCAATATTATATATGGCAGTGATCCTTAATCAGGTAACTAATATAGAAAACTATTGGAATTTGTCAATCAACTATTTGCCCTTATAGGCTATCTATATATGTCTTACTAATATATGTAACATCCTACCCTATTTAGGATCATGGCTATATATAACTATGTAAACGACAGCAAGGGTTATCAACATGAATTTACAACAGTTCAAACAAGAGTTCCGTATCGCTTCCGAATGGAAATATGATCCGTGGGGATCTATCATGGAAGTATTCTTCCAAGTGGCTTTCCATGCTCTAGAAAGGGGCTTAAACATCCCCTCTGAGTGGGGCTTTAATCCCGGCATGGATAGCGTTGATGAGGATTCCTATTGGTTCTCTATGCTCTCTGAGTGCTCCGATAGCGACCTATTGCATATCGGGCGATTCTGTAACAAGTATAACGACCTCTTGCACCTCGCAGGAAAAAGCTACTAAGCCCTTACCCTATTTGGGATCATGGTCATATCTACTAATGTAAGCAAGAGGAGGCTACCATGAAGTAACGCACACCGTCCACGTACTATGAGATACACAGGCCACAGGGACGGGGGGTTCCAGACCCCCCCCTCTCAAAAAGCCCGTATAGGGGGTATGTTGATAGAATGTTAATATATGTAACAAGTTGAAATTTATTTTCAACTTGTTTCTCCCCAGCACACCAACCTACGTGGCAGCATCGGGCACACGAAAGCACACGCACTCAACCTCACACAGGTTGTTGATAGATTGTTGATAGATTAGACCCATCAAAAAAATCAAATATTATTATTTGGGGACAAAATCTCCGAAACGAAAAATGACCTAGTCGCTATTTTCATAAAATTTTTTGGGCGGGGGGGTATTCAGTCCATGATGGAATTTCGATAACATGGTATTTTACCATTGCTTATATTTCTAATTGTCTGTACGGTTACGTTGTATTTATCAGCGATTGTTGTTAATTCATTTCCGTATCCCCATTTCCCTTTTAGATGAGTAATATTGGACAATGAGTCAATAATTTCATTTATATCGGTATCCGATAATTTACGAGCACGAGCCATTCCACTGACTTTAGATTTACTAGTGTTGCTCCAATTCATAACATTCAATACAGATGCAGCATGTTCCATATTATGTTTCATTCAAAGAATATAAATCAATGGATACCAAAAAGCAATAAAATTAGAGTTTTACTGGTTTAGCGTTCCTATAAGCTTGTTTCAGTTCGGAGAAGCTTGGCATTGAGTTCCAGTGTCCCAGAATGTGCCAGTATTCAGACCATTCGCCGAATCCGTGAACTTCTGGTATTTTCCCATCATGTTTGAAAGCATCGAATGCTTTGTAATCTGTATAGTAGACAGCACAAGCCATATCCCATATATCGATACCTACGATAACAGCCATTTGAGGTTTGTCTATTTCGGTGAAGTCATTAAGATCATTGTTCCACTTGTCCATTTGTTGATAGAGGACTAAATCTCCGGCTTTCACATCCACGAAGATATTTTCAAGTGTTTTCAGGTTTTCCATGTCATTCCCATCAGTTTTGTTTTCTTAGCAGCCAGATCATCGAATTCTTTTTTCAGTTCACGTTCAAGTCTTTCTGTGGTCACGAGTTCTACGAATTCGGCATGGCAGTGTTTTTCTTTGCTTTTCTTAGGATTGCCATTGCTATCATATAGTTGCACTACTTGGGCTTGTGGTCTATCGATTCCCATATGGTCTTTATAGTTGTAGAATCCAGTGATTTGAAAGTAACCTGCGAAGTAGCATGTAACGAAGTCCCCCACGATGAGTTCGATTCCGGCTTCATTGGTATAGTTTTTCATGGGTGTATTCGTTTCTTTCATATTGACTCCTTTGGGTAAATATAGCAATTTTCGAAAAAAAAATTTTGGGGTAGGTATTGGGAAAGTAACAGGTCATCCATCCCAGTGTTCGATATCATCGACAGGGATATGAGCTTCCATTTTTCCGTGGTTGATATCGGTTCTGCCAATTAGTACGCCTTTGTCATTATAAGTTTGTATTGATTCGGTATGTATGACCATATATGGGTCATGTTGGTTATAGTAGACGATTTCGTTTCCATAGTATTCTCTAACTGTAGTGTCATCCAATTTAACGCTAATCATATAGAGTAGTTGGCCTTTATGGAACTTTTCTTTTTTATTGGAGCCGCTGAAGTTATCGGATACACGTTCGAAGAGTACATTGATAGCTAGGTTAGTCAGTACATGTTTGATCCAGAGTTTAATCATAGTCTCCTGCATATACTATTTCATTCACGTATACGATTCTCACAATGTTTCCCCTTAATCTTGGGGAATCGTGTATTCGTGTATAATTCCATTACGGTCTACGTAGTAATCGTATAGGACTGATTTGAATGCTATATGTAGGATTCCGTGGTTATTTGCGAGTATGGTAGCATCTCGTAGTGCAGAGTGTCGGATTTCTTTACTGGGTCTACATGAGGAAATTTGGAGCAGGGTGAATTTATCGCCTACGTTATATAGTTGTGGTGTGGGTGTAAAATTCTGGATCAGGCTACTGAATGCATTATTCAGTGTGAGTTCGGCGAGTTTATGTTTGAGCCAGAGTTTAATCATTTCATAGTTGTTGCGTGGTCGATTCGGTAGTGGTCGAGTAGTTTTCGGATGACATCGGGTGTATCTTCTGAGGCAGCGGAGTGGTCATCTGCCCAGAACCATGAGTAAGTGAAGTCCACGTTTTTGTATAGTTCTTTTACATCGCCGCTTTTCATTTTCACTTTAATGAATTCGAGTATGCGTCCATCTGACGTAGTTTTCTGCACGGGTTCGGATTCAACGCTCACGATGACTTTTGAGTCTTTCATGAGTTGTTTTTTGCGGCGTTTCTTTTTGCTGGCATTTTTTGCGTCATCGATTTTCCAGATTAGTTCATCTCGGAGAGTCCCGATTTTACGGAAGATAGTTTTGACCAATTCTATGAATGGTTCGATCCATAGTGGGAGGAATATGAGTCCCATAAATGCACATGCAGTGGCTATGCCGATTAGGATGAAAACTGAGTCTGATAGTTGATTATCCATGATAATTACCTATTGTAAATTTCGCTAAAAACAGCGATTTGGTCAACATTTCGGATCGTGCTTCGCACCAAATGTATAATGATGGGCCAAGCGGCGGGTGTGTCATGGTTCTCCAATTCGTGCATGTTTCATCAGGAAGTGGATAGCCAGAGCAGTGATATAACCGAGGAACATCATTCGGTTGATAGCTAGGCAGCTTAAGATAGCAACTCCGTGAATTGCTACCTTCGGGTTTTTGGGTACGTGGTGTTTCATCATTTATCAACCGTATCCATTTGTTGGAATGTGTCCGAGACCAGCTTTAGCAGGGAACCATTTTCCATCGAATGATTCTGCTTGATTGCCATCGTATCCGATGCCAATGAATCCACGGATACATTACATCCAACCATTTTCAGGTCGTTCAAGATACCCATTGGAATAATTGGCACCATCTGACATGAGAGTTGGAGGATCGAGTTCAATCAGACGCTCGAAGTTTTTGATGTAGATGCGGTCGGCTTCATGCAATTCCTGATTGGCCAGCATTGTGCATGCATTGTCCATAAACGTTTTTACATCATCGATAAGCTTCTTACCATGAGTAGTGATGTTCTCGGCCAGTTCTGGACTAAACAAATGTTTCTTCATGAAATTTGTCCAGCGTTCTTTCATGACATCACGTTCCTGAATGATAGTCAGCAGTTTTTTGATATCATATTCGGTTACTTCTCTGCACAGAACATCAGGGCGGTTGATGTGATACTGTGTTGATACAGCGGCATAGAATTCAGTATATGTCATACCATGAGCAGCTGTACACTTGGTATTTCGACACTTGTAGAACGATCTGTCATAGTCCATGTCCTGAATGTGGATAAATTCACCTGATGGTGTAGAGCTTCCACAGATAGGGCAATCGATTTGAGCAAGTATATTGACTTTAAGCATTTTTATCCTTTGGCGGCTGGAGCATCACCACAATGTCACCATCATGGTTATTGGATCTCGGCTTCGGGCTGAAGTCGATATAGTGTGCATGCCAGTGATTACCATCGCCAGTATTGGGATGTTTCACCAAGTAGTCGATACAGTGGTCAAAGAATGCACGAAGCTCTTTGAGGTCTTGAAGGCTGGCAGTGAGATTGACACGCTCAACCGTGAATCCGATGTTATCTTCTTTGGTGATTTCTTCTTTATTGATCCATAGGTTGAGCATGTTTACTCCTTACTGTGCCTTGGTCATATTTTTCTTGATGGTGTTCAAGAGATTACGCTTGGATGCAGAGCTGAGTCGTTTTGATACGGAACGCACAACGTCCGTGGTCTGTTTCTTGGCTTCGGCGATAATATGTTCGGCATCACCCTTGATATCCCATGCACCCACTAGGAAACGAACCCCAGCACTATCTCTAAGGACGACAGCGGGGTCACGAGCAAGACGTTGACGTTCTTTCTCATTGGAGTATTTACGCAGGTCGAGCACAGGTTTCACAAACTCAACACGAGTATATTTGCTATCAACTCCATGAGCAAGCAAATTATAGCGAACTGCATCAGGGATCATATTACCACATCTAATCATGGAATCCGCCCAACCGTTCAGCATTTTTTGGCGTTGTTCTGTATCATTTATGTAAGACACATCATAATACAATTCAACTGCATTCTTGGCAAACGATGAAAACTGTCTATATAGGTAAATAGCCATTCCGCCGAATGATGAAACGGTAATAGCCAATGCGATACTCCACCAGATAGCAGGGACACTCTCTTCAGTCAAAAAAAGTGGTTCGGGGATAATTGTACCAGCATAATACGCAACCACACCAGACAGAGTTGCACCGATAGCCATTCCGCCAGTAAAGATGAGTGTATCCTTTACGTTATCGGATGAGTCATTGAAAATAAGAAATCCGGTTACGATTGTCATGATAGTACATGCAATCCAGCCTGTGATTGCTATGGTCAGTGCTACATTAGTAGATGTCAATGTTCCCAGTGCGACACTACCGAGTGCGAAGATGACAGCACCGATGAAACGAGTGGTGAGATTGCTATCATGGAATGCGGGTGTCATGGTCAACATGATTTTTCTCCGCAGAGCTTTGATACCGAACAGATTTTCGAGATCTTCGTTATTCACCTCGATTAGATCTTCACCTCGGATGATGCTGTTAATTTCGTCTTGCGTAACGGTTCCTTGTTTGACTTCCGCTACTGTGAGAGTTTGGGTTAGGGGTTCCATAGTAGTTCCTCCTTTATATGGAGTTTTGTGAAATTCACTGGGGAATGTATGCATAGATCATCAGGAATACTTTTATCGTACTTACGGCCTTTGAATGTGACCGATGCGAGGTCATTGCATTTCATCCAGAGAGTGACGAGTCGTTTGCTACCGCAGGATTGGCATTTCATTACTCTACCTCATAAGTTGTCACGACTTGAACTGGGGATGGAGACACCAGTTTTCCCTTGATAATCATGATGGAATCGCCCCAGTAATTGGTGTCCGAATCGAAATCGAAATCATCGATATAATGGAGTGAACTCAATTCATTGAGCATCTTGATAAGCTTCTCTTTGGTGTACACATCAATATGCGTGTCACCACAAGAATTTCGAATAACGAAGTACTTTTCCATAGAATCTCCTTTTAAAATGAAAAATATAGAAAAGTTTTCATTTTTGTCAATTGGATTATATCGTTTTGGAGGATTTTCGGTTTAGGCACCAAATTGACATATCATCATTTTTTTCTATATTATGGATATAAAGTTGTACCCTAACAGGATGTTGTTGTATGTCGGTAAATGAAATTATGAGTATGTTTGTGAATAAGCGTAAAGCCCGTGCTGAAAAGCTACGGGATGAACTGATTGAGTTGCATCAGAATGTGTCTGATATTGAAGATGCATATGGTTCCGATATAACTTCATATCCAGAACCGATTTCAATCGAATACAATTCATATGTTAAACGAGCGTTGGAAATCCGTGATGCAATGATCGAACTTCGCAAAGAAAAAGAACTCGACATGCTATACGAGAATATTGCACATGAGATCGAAGAGCTTATCCAATAGGTTCACTGCTGATTGTAAATAGAACTATGTGTTCCACAATTTCTTCAGTATCCGGATCAGACATTATTATCTGACCCGTTTCATTATAGTTGTACTGAAGATTAATATTCGTTTTATTCTCATCGTAGCCAACAAGATGTATCGGAGCCATTTTATTGATTTCGTGCTTAGCATTCTCAAGGCTTAATCGGTCACTGGCACTGATTGCATGTTTATCCATTTGATCGCTATCAAGTGACACGTGTGTGATGTACATTCCGATGTACTCCTCAACATGGGATCGGAATTCTCTGAATGTCATAGTTTTTCCAATTTTGTTTGGAAAATTTCTGAAAATACCTCGAAACAGTTCATCGATACATATTTCACCCAGTTTATGCTTTATAACAGTTTTTATCATCTGAGTGTCCATTCATCGTTGAGTTTAACGATATCGCAAATTAAGATGGTTTCTTTATGTCTATGATTGGACACTCGAAACTGGGTTTTTTCCGGGGTATGTCCTCTAAGATGATTTCCAATCGAATGTTCATATGTGATTTGGATCGTAGTGGGTGTTACCGATACCACATGAACATCACCATAGGTGATTGTGTGAAATCGTTCTGGGTCCATACACATTGTAAACATCATTTTAATTGATTGCCCGACATAATATCGACCATGCTCGGTGATTGATACTTTGGCAATAACGTTCTCGAAAAACACATTGATTGCGTACTCAAAAACTTTAACTTTTAGAAACAGTTTAAACATTATAGTAAATATAGCAAAGTTTCTTCATTTATGGGATAATGAAACAGATTTCCATCTTTATTGATTACATGTATTTGCCAGTCGCTGCGTTTGCTTGATGGAATCCATGCTTGGAATAAATAGATTTTATCTACATGGGGTTGGTGGATACTGGCTTCTACCATATCACCTTTGAATCGGAATCGAATACTTTTTATTTCCGATCCACTGTGTTCTGGTCCTAGATCGAAAATGGTCAATGCTGCTTTATATGGATTTTTGAAGTTAAAATTTTGTATAACCTTATCAAAAAAGTTATTGATACAGTAGTCGAATATATTGTATTTCAAGAATAGCTTAAACATTGGTCGCAATAATTTCATTCACATATATAATTTCTTGATCTACTTGATCGTCACCAAGTTCTTCAAGGAGCATGCCATCTTCATTGTAGACATCCTCGTCGTATCCGGTGTATTTGATAAATATGGTATCTGAGTGAACCTCTAGGATTTCACAATCGAAGAATGTGACCATTGCATATGATTCTTGTTCGTCTTCGTATTCATCATCCATGTAGGTAATCGAAATACTTTTGAATCGGTCACCTACATTATATTTACGATCTATCTTCAATCCTGAACTGAACGCATTCTGGACTTTCTCGAAGAATATACCGATAGCTGTTTCGATCAGCATATGTTTAAGTAGAAGTTTAATCATAATTACCAACTATATCCACTTAAACAAAATATGTTTTATCAGATATAGTTAGTTATGAAATGTGGATCATGGTATGCAGTTCGATGCATACCATTATCTTCCAAATATGAGCATGGGGTTCGACTACCATCTTTATATTCTTGATATGAGCTATATGTCTTATACGAGAAATGAACTGTATATTGATTTGCCAGTTCAATTCGGCAGTCATAATATGTAATATGTTTGAGTCCGAGATCATACGGAAGGGCTACGGAGAGTTTTAAGCATGTTTTTCCAGCATGCAGCCCATCTGGGGTATGTATGACAAGATTGCGTTCTAGGCCCTCGAAAAGGGCATTAATGGCATGTTCTGCTAATGTATGCTTAATCAGAAGTTTTAGCACGTTGGCGATACTCCTGATATATGCTCATAAACTCACTGAGGGTCATATCGTAGCGAAACCGGGGATCGTGGATTGTGTTTTCCCATGCGTATTTGCTATCGAACAACCAGTTCATGAACTGGAACATCACAGCCAACCTTTTTGGGGTAGAGTGCCATTTTCAACCCAATAAAAATACTCGGCCATTGTTAGTCCGAGATATTCATATATCGGTTCTACTGAATCACTTGTATGCCACGATTCAATTCGTTCATCGATGTTTTCATTCGTTGTCATTTGAATACCTCACATAGTCCAAGTAGGATGAAGCATACAGCAAGGGGAGTGCTAAAGTGGAATGTCCACTCAATGCGGGTCACTTTCCCAGAATCATCTCGATCTTTTTTCACAGAGATAAAAAACTGTCGTCTAGCAGCATCCCAGAATAGAAGCCACATTCCCACCAATACTACAATATAGGGTGAATACATATGTTATCCTCCAATCCACAAATATAGCAAATATTCAGGAATCGAACGAAATTATATCATCTTCCTCTATAATTCCATAAGAGGTTCCACTATCAATAGAGGTAAGATGTGGTAAATGTGATGTTCTGACGGATTTATAGGTTAATCCGGTGTTATCCAGTCTGGGATATTTAATAATTCCTCTGAGAGGATTATGTAGGTTATGTCCGGTCACTGTTACCATTAATCCATGCATAGCTGGTGTGAGGTCAGCACCTTTACATGAATAATTATATGTTTTGCAATTCGTTATGAGATTTTCAAAGAAAACTTCGATTGCGTTCTCGACAATGAAATGCTTTAGGAAAGTATGTAACATCATATATAAAATATATCATCATCATCATGTAGAATAAGAAAGGTTTTTCGGTGACTATGTGGATTGTTTGCACATTCGAGTATTGGAGCCAATCCACATTGACCTACCGTTTCATTTAATGGTTGCGGAAGTATAAAATCATAATGAGAATCGGGAGTAGATAGTTTAACTCCATATACCATTCGACCAACCGGAATCGGTTTAAGGTCTTTGACTTTAATTGGTTCACCAACTTTATGTGGATGAAAATTTACTGTGAGCTTATCGAAAAAGTTATTAATCGATAGCTCCAGTATTTTATGCCTCAGCAGTGTCGTGAACTACCCCTGAGCTAAAGACTCAGGGGCTTCAAATGCCATCACTGACATTCTTTCTGCACTGGTTGCTAACGCAATCCCATGTCTTGCAGACTTTGATTTCTGGGTGTTCCTATCTG
>Ga0172381_10005081_pt1 | contig 13435 bp, 12 predicted proteins | sample Leawel6488metaG_FD_119754 | JGI IMG/M metagenome (GOLD analysis project Ga0172381, IMG submission 119754) | Leachate microbial communities from a municipal landfill in Southern Ontario, Canada - Leachate well 64-88 metaG | ecosystem: Engineered > Solid waste > Landfill > Unclassified | place... | reverse complement strand
TCCACCTTGGCGCCGGTGTAATTAAGCGGCGTTTGTTTGGTAGAGTTATATCCGATATATGCCGCCACTGACAGAATCACAACGAGGATAATAAGTTTAGTTCTATTTTTCATATCTTTATGGTTTATTTAATCTTCTTATTTTTTATAACTTCATTGACATCCTTCAACTTTTCCGCAAGATGAGAAGCAAATTTCTCCAAACCGGTAGTCTTAGCCAAAATCAAGATGTCTTCGTCCATACTGAAAACCAGAAGCTTCTCCCCTTTTTCCAATTTCATAGCTTTGCGCGCCTCCGCCGGCACCACTATCTGCCCCTTCTCTCCCAAAGTGGTCATGCCATAAAACGATTTATTTAGATTAACCATTTTCATAAACTTTTGAATTAAAATCCTATATGTAGGAAATGTAAGATTGCAGATTTATTGTAGCAAATATGAAGCGAATGTCAAACGGTTTTTGGAGACAAAAAAAGAAAAACGTTTTTTCCGTTTTTTAATCTTTAGCCTGTTTTTACTCTTCCCCATCTTCACCGTTAAATACAGTCCTAGGCTCAACAGAATCGATATTTATGCCCAAAAAAATGTATTTTTCTATATCTTCTTTTTTTTCGATTATATCCCCTTTTCCATTCTCATATGCGATTACTCTGCCGCTTTCAAGAACTGGTATTATATCATTTACCAATTTAATACCTCTTAACAATTCTTCTTTTTTTATTTACAATGTCATTAAAACCATATCAAAAAACTGTCAAACTGTCAAAATTTACAATACGTGAATCTCAAAACTATGCCTCATCAACCCTCTAAATCCACTCTCCCATATAAATGTTCGTATCCTATCATTCCCCGATCAGACCGAGAATAAGCTTCCATATACCCCCTGCAATAAAATATTCAGCTATAATTGCATTTCAAGACCGGATAGTTATCAGAAGATTCTTACAAAATAACAAAATGAGGGTTTATGGCAGAAAACGGTGACTGAACGATTCCAGGAAGAGTTTTTGAAATCTAAGCTTATAATACCCCAAAATATCTTCCAAACAAACAAAAAAACACACCCCAAAATGCGTTTATGCTAAAACACGACTTAATTCAAAAAAAATGCTCACAGGAAATAGCTTGCAATACGGTTATTGTCCGTTTGAACAAACTATTTCCTGGAAATTTTTAAACATCAATAAAAATTATGGACGCAAAGAGACAAAGTTGCCCAACACTTTATCTATATGATCGACCTCTACCACTATCTCTTCTATCCTATCCTCGGTGCAAGTTAGAAGCACCGACTCTCTAAGAAGACTCAGTTTCTTTCTCTCAAGCTCTTTTAGCGTAGGAGCAGTGCTCCCCGCAGGATTATTAGAAAATTGAATCCACTTAAATAAATTGGTAGCCTCCGAAGTAGGTAGAGGCTCTTGTTTCTTCTCTGTTGAAAGAGAGTGGCGGGAGAATTTTGCAATCACCGCTTCTTGTTCTTCGATTTTCCTAACATTAGGCAAAAGAAGACTCCATCTCAATGAGGCAAATTCGTCTTTCTCGATTTCTTTCTTCGTACGAACAATTCTAATCTTTTTATCCATATTCTTCACCTTCACTTTTATTTCTAAATTTCCCTTCCCCCGTTTTTTCTCCTATTTCCTATATTTAGGAGACCATTTTTTTGAAGAGTAACTTTACTCATACTTTATCATAAATCGTGAACTTGTCAATACCGCATTTTTACGGTATATTAAGAGTAAAGTAATACACTATAAATTAGAAAAAATGGCAGGAATAAGAAAATCAGCGTATCAGGGACGGCCTGATTCACAAAAAATCGCCCTCCGCTTTATAAATATATTGATAATCCTCCTAATCCTGGGATTTTTACGCGCTGGCACTGAAAACGGATGGTTTGAGTCGACTATCGATTTTATCCTATCTTAGTGTTCTAAAAACATACAAAAAATACCCTCGCTGTTTTACTTTTCCGAGAAAGATGGCGGGGGTATTTTTCGTGCTTACTAGGATTCACAGGGAGAGAACTCTTTTCCCGACATTTCGTATCATACCAGAAATGGTACGAGATGTGCTATAGAACGTTTCCGCGCGGCATCCGTACCATTTCCAGTGTAATCCAAATTCGACTTAGAGATCGGACCGCGTAGGCTAAAGCTCGCTACTCCATGCGACAAAATGATCGACGACTACAAAAGAGACGCGATAAATCGCGTCTCTACAGGATACAAAACAATATATTTTAACCCGACACAGAAAAATTATTTCTTCTCGTCTTCATTCTTTTTGTCGTCTTTCACTTCTTCATATTCCCCTTCGACCGGACCGTCTTTCTTTTCTTCCGTACCCGCTGCGCCAGCCGCTGCCGCATCGGCTTGTTGCGCCTGTTGGTACATTTCGGTACCGATTTTCTGCGCGGCGGCAGAAAGTTCCTCGCTTGCCTTCTTGATAGCCTCATAGTCTTCGCCGTCTTTCACTTTATCAAGAGCCGCAACTTTCTCCTGTAAATCTTTCTTGTCCTCTTCTTTCATCTTATCGCCCGATTCACGGATAAGCTTCTCGGTAGTGTAAACGAGAGTGGAGGCGTTATTTTTCACCTCAATCTGCTCTTTTTTCTTCTTATCTTCATCGGCATGCAGCTCGGCATCCTTGGTCATCTTCTCGATTTCCGCATCCGTAAGTCCCGATGAAGCCTCGATACGGATAGACTGTTCCTTACCGGTCGCTTTATCCTTAGCCTTAACGTTCAAGATTCCATTGGCATCAACATCGAGAGTAACCTCGACTTGTGGCACACCTCGCGGTGCCGGTGGCAAACCTTCCAAAACGAATCTTCCCAACGATTTGTTGTCCGCAGCCATTTCACGTTCACCTTGCAAAATATTGATTTCCACTGACGGCTGATTATCCACAGCAGTCGAAAATACCTGCATCTTCTGTGTCGGAATAGTGGTATTTTTGGTGATAAGTTTGGTCGATACACTGCCCAGAGTCTCAATACCGAGTGACAATGGTATTACATCAAGAAGCAATACATCTTTCACGTCTCCTTGCATAACTCCACCCTGAATGGCAGCACCAACCGCTACCACTTCATCCGGATTGATATCGCGGTTCGGTTCCTTGCCGAAAAATTTCTTCACCGCTTCCTGAACGGCTGGCATACGAGTCATTCCTCCGACCAATATTACTTCATTTATATCACTATTCGAAAACTTGGCGTCTGCAAGCGCCTTCTTGCAAGGCTCCATTGTCCTGGAGATAAGATCGTCCACCAATTCCTCCAGCTTGGCACGTGTCAATTTCATCGTTAGATGCTTTGGCCCTGCCGCATCCACCGTAATAAACGGCTGATTAATTTCAGTCTCCAAAGAAGATGAGAGCTCGTGCTTGGCTTTTTCCGCAGCCTCCTTGAGACGCTGCAATGCCATTTGATCCTTGCTCAGATCAACTCCCTGATCTTTCTTATACTCATCCACGATCCAATTGATAATTCTCTGGTCAAAGTCGTCGCCTCCCAAATGTGTGTCCCCGTTAGTCGCCTTCACCTCTATCGTGTCATCTCCCACTTCCAGAACACTGACATCGAAAGTTCCACCTCCCAAATCATACACGACGATTTTCTCTTCCTTTTTCTTGTTAAATCCATAAGCCAATGCCGCGGCAGTCGGCTCATTGATAATACGTTTGACGTCCAAGCCCGCGATTTTACCGGCGTCCTTGGTTGCCTGGCGTTGTGCATCGTTGAAATATGCCGGCACAGTGATGACCGCCTCGGTTATGGCCTCTCCCAACTTCTCCTCTGCATCAGCTTTCAACTTCTGAAGTATCATCGCCGAGACTTCCTGTGGGGTATATTCCTTATCCCCCATTTTAACTTTTACACCTTCACCCGCCTTAACAATTTCATAAGGCAGTAAGGCTTTGTCTCGCTTCACCTCCTCATCGTCAAAACTGCGACCAATCAATCTTTTTACAGAATAAATAGTATTCTGCGGATTGGTAACTGACTGCCTCTTGGCAATAACCCCCACCAATCTCTCGCCAGATTTGCTCACCGCCACGATAGAAGGGGTCGTCCTGTTGCCTTCCTTGTTTTCTAAAACTCTCGGTTCCCCTGCCTCAACTATTGCCATGGCGGAATTGGTAGTCCCGAGATCAATTCCTAATATTTTTCCCATATTTTAGTTCTCCTTTCTTATTTTTTAATTATTGTTATGCAATTATTTCTTAATTCGCCCAGCCATTATGATGCGATACCGATTCAAAGATAATGATCAATCAAATATTATCTCGCCCTCCCCTCCTACTGGGAGAGAGCTAGTGTGAGGGAGAATAATTGCCCGTCAAACCTATTCGCATTCTTTGTTATGATATGATATGAACCAACCTGCTACTTCTTATCTTTAACATCTTCATCTTCCCCCGTTCCACATCCGCCACAACAAGAACAGCAACCGCCACATCCAAAGACCTCGTCTTCGGAGATTTCCACCATATCGACTCCACAGCAAGCTGGGATCTGCTTCTCATCGGTCTCTTCGATGCTTCCACATCCTTTTGCACATTTGTATAATTTTGACATAATTTTATGTTAATTTGTTTATTTATAATAAATAATCTGATTAATTCTGTCATCTATCGCCTTGTTTCGTCAGTCGACACATTGAAACTCTGCGACAATAATTTTTTCATAAATTGCGTTTATTCGCTATTTTGCCACTTTCACCTTCGCTGCCCGTATCACTTTCTCTCCCATCTTATATCCTTTCTGCATTTCCTCGATTACAGTTCCCGATTCAGCTTCCGTCTCTTCTTCTCCCACCGCCTCAAAAATATTCGGATCGAATTTTTCTCCCAGCGTTTTTATATCACTCACTCCCGCTTCTTTCAGGAAATTTTCGAACATCCCTTTTATGCAGATAACGCCCTTCACCCAATCTGAATCTTTAAGCTCGTCCGGAAGATGCTTGGTCGCCAAATCGAAGCTATCCACTATCGGCAAGAGTGCGATAATCATATCCTCATTGGCATACTTACGAAAATCTCCGAACATCCTCTCCTGATCCCTCTTGTAATTCATAAAATCCGCTTTTGCCCTCTGCCAGCCCGCCAGGTTTTCTTCCGCCATTTTTTCCGCGGCTTGTAGCTGTACCCCCAGCTCCGGAACCTCTTTATCTTCGATCTCCTCTATTATCTCTTTCTCTTCCTCGTTTATTTCATCTTTAGAATTTTCCATAGATTAGTATCTTATTTCATAAAATATATCCTGTGCCACGATAATAGCCGCGACAACCGACAGATTTCCGCCCAAGAGCTTTTTGAAATACTCAATAATGGAAACGTTACGCGAATATTTCATTCTTTTAGGACCGATGATTGCCAAGATGCCCTGCTCCCCGCCTTCCAGATTGTAGCGCGAAACCACCATGCTGCATTCATCAACTCCTCCGATCGGACCTTCTTTGCCGATAAATATCTCCGAGTTAGTACTGCCTTCAAGCCGCTTCCAGAGATCTTCCACATTCTCATCGAGATAGTCAAGCACTTCCGCCATCTTGCATACGCTGTCCAAATTGTTGAACTCCGGCTTGGAAAGCAGCTTCTGCGTACCCGATTTATAAAAATCTTCGGAATCGATCAGACCGCTCAAAGCCAAATTGTCCGACATCGTAGAAAGCAATTTTGCCGTCTGGCGCGCCAACATCTTGTTCTTCGCCTTGAGTTTCAGAACTTCCACCTGAAGCGCCTTCTGCTCACGCAGACCGAGTGGCCTCTCTTCCATCAATCTATCCACGAAATAACGGAATCCTCGGTCGGTAGGAATCCTGCCCGCCGAGGTGTGTGGTTGATAAAGATACCCCTCTTCCTCCAGCGCCATCATCTCCGCGCGCAGCGTAGCCGAACTCAGACCAAAATCACATCTTTCAGCCAGTAACGAAGAACTCACCGCCAGCGCACTGTCGATATATTCCCGCACAATCGCCCCCAAAATTATTTCCTGCCTATCGGTCATACAAATATTTAATCTTCATTAGCACTTGCCCTACCAGAGTGCTAATCTCATTATATAAGTTTTAAAAATGAAGTCAAGAACAAGTGCCACCCGGCCCACCTACGTTTACCATGACATATTTAATTCCAAATGAGTTCGAATTTAAAGATTCCCCTCCCGAGAGGAAAGAGCTGTTACGACTTTAGTCATAACGTTGCGAGGGGATGTGTTGAAATGGCTGATTACTGACGATTTACGTCCTATAAACGCAATCGCTATGTGATATTGAAGTTATGAATAGCAGACTGCCCCCCTCTCGCGCGACCACAACGCTATTCTTATGTTGGCGCCACCCCTCTCAACGGAGGAATCAAAATACATCATATCGAAACTTTTGGCTGGAATAAAAAGTTAAGAGTGCGATGGGTCGGCAAGCGCCCCTGTTTGTTACTGCTAAATTGACAGCTTACATATAATCTTCATTTGTCAATCAAATCCAAAAAGGTTATAATCCAATCAAGTTAATACAAGATAAATACCATAGAAACAAAAATGATCAAGGAAATAAAAAACGGCGATATCACGTGGGTTAATATCGTAGCTCCCAACAAGAGCTCTGTACATTTTCTGAAAGCGAATTATCATATCGCACCGAATGTCCTCAAAGATTTTATCCCCAGTATCAAACGCCCCAAAGTGGAAGATTACGGTGAATATCTCTTTATTGTTATTCACTTCCCTATCTTTAATCCCGAAGCGCGCGCAACCACTTCGACCGAACTCGATTTGATCCTTTTTCGCAATACTTTGATTACCAGCCACTGCAGTTACCTGCCGGAACTCAAAAGAGTTTTTAATAAATGCGAGAAAGAGATAGAAGTGAAAAACTATTATATGCAAAAAGACGCAGTCTGTATGCTCTATCTCATATTGGATAAGCTCATAGACACCCGTATGCCGATGCTCGACCATATCGACGACCATATCGACCAGATCGAGGCCAAAATGTTTATCGGTGATGAAAGAAAGCTCCTACAAGAAATCGCCTACGCCAAACATGACGTCATCGGCTTTCGCAAATCCCTGAAACCGCAACGCACGGTATTGGAGAGCTTATCCCATTTCACGCCCAAGATTTCCCCCAACGACTATCGGCGTGAGATTACCGAGGTCATCGGCTCCAACATCAAGGTATGGAACACACTCGAAAATCACAAAGAAATGATCGAGGCGCTGGAACAGACCAACGAATCCATTTTCTCCCACCGCCTGAACGACACGATGAAAATCCTCACCGCCTTCTCCGTTATGGTCCTCCCGCTCACCCTCATCGCCAGCATCTTCGGAATGAACACCGTTATGGGTATGCCTTTTATGCAGGAAGACCACGGTTTTGAACTTATTCTGCTGATGATGGTATGTGTCAGCCTTTTCTCTTTCTTCTTTTTCAAATACAAGAAGTGGTTATAGTCTTTGGAAGTCGTCACTCCAAAGCATCTGCTTTCCTTGGCAAAAAACGACTTAGGCTAGACTCAATGCAGGTCATAACAAATGAGACCCGAGGAAAGGAGCGAGAAATCCTTAACATGACATTCAAGTTTGCAATACCGAAAATATGCCACGAGACCGCCCCCTTCCCACAAAAAACACTTTCACTGAAGGAAAGCTGTTTTATTTTATCTCACATCCCTTGACAATTTATTTTTTGTGTGCTACGATACTAGAGTTCTGGAAAAGAAAAAATAAGAGATAAGACAAAAATAAAAGATCTTATCTGAATATCCGCTTTCCACGGATACACCCCCCAACATCCTGGAACGGAAACCCTTTGCAATAAGGAAGAATTTGAAAAACCTTTTCTATTATCCTATTATCAAATTCTTCCTTACTGCTACCTAAAATAAAAATCAAACAACACGCAAAGTCAATAAGGCTTTGTTTTTTCATAATTTCATAAAAAGACCCATCGAAGCGCCATCGCCCGAAAAGACATATTATTTCGACTTAAAATCCGCCAATTACGGACCCTTTACAATGATTCTATTTTCCGATAAACTAAAGCTTGCCTGTTAGGAAGCTTTTCTAAGTTGGATTACAAAAAAACGGAACAACTTAAAAAACAGGAAGCTTCCTACTCGCACATAATTCCTCATACCAACCGGCTTTAGCGCCTTTTTTATTGGCAACAATTATCATAGTATCGTTTTTCCGGCTCGAGGGCTGTTTTTATTTGCCAAAAAATCCAAGTATGCGATAATTTATAAAGTTAATCCGTAGCAAAAAATATGACCCTCAAAATATACAACACCCTCTCCAAACAGGCCGAGGAATTCAAACCGATGAATGAAAATGAAGTCACTATGTACAGTTGCGGGCCGACCGTCTACGATTACGTGCACATCGGCAACTTGCGTACTTTTATGATGGCTGACTTTTTGCGCCGCACCTTGCTTTTTTCAGGCTACAACGTCAAGCATATCAAAAATATAACCGATGTCGGACACCTGACACAGGACGACATCGAGGCCGGAGAAGATAAGATGATGAAGGCCGCCAAACGCGAAAGCAAGGATCCTTACGATATTGCCAGATTTTATGAAGAGACTTTCCACCAAGATGAAGCCAAGCTCAATATTCTTCCCGCACATGTTTTTCCCCGCGCCACCGAATATGTAGAGCAGATGATTGCCATCATAGAGAAGCTTATCGAAAAAGGCTACGCCTACGAAGTAAACGGCTCAGTCTATTATGATGTAGACAAATTTCCCGATTATGGCAAACTTTCCGGAAATACTTTAGAAAATCTAAAAGTCGGCGCGCGACTGGAAGCCAACCCCGAAAAAAAGCATCCTTATGATTTCGCACTGTGGCTCAAAACCGGCGAAGAACACCTGATGAGATGGAAGTCACCTTGGAGCACCGGTTATCCCGGCTGGCACATCGAATGTTCGGCCATGAGCATAACCAACTTAGGCGAAACGCTCGACATCCATACCGGCGGCGAAGACAATGTTTTTCCCCACCACGAAGACGAAATCGCTCAGAGCGAAGGTGCGACCGGCAAAAAATTTGTGAATTATTGGGTGCACGCCCGCTTCCTGCTGGTTAACGGTGAGAAAATGTCCAAGTCCAAAGGCAATTTCTACACCCTCAGAGATTTGGAAGCCAAGGGGTTTAATCCCCTCGCCTTCCGCTACCTCTGTCTCACCGCTCATTTCCAAAGCCAGCTCAATCTTTCCTGGCAGAGCCTGGAAGACAGCGAAAATGCTCTGGATAAATTATTCAGTTTTATCAGCTCCGTCGATGCCCGGGAAGAAGGCAAGGTATCGGAAGAATATGCACAGAAATTCCAATCTGCCCTTGAAGACAATCTCGACACACCGCGCGCCATCGCCCTATTGTGGGAATTGATAAAAAATAAAGAAGTTTCCGATATCGATAAGAAAACGACCCTTCTCAAATTCGATGAAGTTTTGGGGCTCGGGCTGGCAGATGTTTCCACCATAGAGACTGAAACACTGACAATTACAATTGCCTCCCCTGAGAATCGCACCATTACAATACGAAATTCTACCGGCGACATCATCTCTGCGGATACACTGAACCTCATCCAAGAGAGAGAAACCGCGCGCATAGCCAAAGACTTTGATACGAGCGACCGTTTACGAGACGAACTCAAAGCCAAAAGCTATAGCATCGGCGACACTCCGGAGGGACTTGAAATCACCAAAATAAAATAGGCTCGCAAGAGCCTATTTTTTTATCCCGATACTGCTGCAATTCGTAAGGACACAATATTTTGTGCCCTATTTACGCGGACCAAACATTACATACTTCGCGGAGTAGCGGGATTCATCCCGCGCGGTTGTAACAAACCGAAGAAATGCGACATATACGTTTTATTGTTCCTGTATGTGATAACAGCGCAGGTTGAAACCTGCTACTCCATTTCATCTGTCATTCCGAAATTTCGCTACTGCGAAATATCCGGAATCCCGTAATTATGCCTTGTATCTTTATAATATCAGAATATTACGAATGAAACGAACTGACTGGATTTTTTAAAAATAAAAATATGTCTTTTTTTAAAGATCTTCCCAATTTCCATTAGCTTGAAGCTCCCAATTTTCATCAACATATTTTGCCAAAACTTCTGCGTATTCAACATCCTCTTTTTTGTAAGCATCTTCATCTTTGTAATAGACTATATCTACCCCCGTTTCAGAACTCTTAGGGAAGTTCTCGCGATGCCCTTTTCTTGTATAGCTATGTACTAATATTTCACCAGTTAATTTATCACGAGTTTTAACTTCAAATAGATATATACCCTCTGAATCTTTAAGGCAACGGACTTCACTGTAATTTTCTCCTTTCATTAATTCTTCCAATACCCATTTTATCTCTTCCAAAGTTGGAATATGCTCCGGTTTTTTTTCAAAACTAGGCGGAACTTCATACATAAGATCATAAAAAATAATTATATTTTTATCCTATCACAGATTACCCGAAAATTATAACATTTTATCGGCTTGGCACGGGGATTCCGGATATTTTGCAGTATCAAAATTCCGGAATGACACGATACAAAATATCGAGATACACAGCAAATCTCATCCACAAGCTGTCCCCTTTTGCCAAAAACCTTTCGATGTTATACTTCTTTCATACGTAATTTAATGAAAATCAAATATGGAGAAGAAAAAGAAAACTGAGCCTAAAACCGAATTCAAGACTGAATTCAACAGTACCGACCGGATGCCACCGCAAAACGTGGAAGCGGAACAATCAGTGTTGGGATCGCTTATGATTGACAAAAATGCCGTCATCAAAATCGCCGATTTCATCACACCGGAAGATTTCTACAAAGACTCTCACAATAAGATTTTCGAGGCTATGCTATACCTTTACGAAAAGCACGAGCCGATCGACCTCCTCAGCCTCTCCAATCGACTCAAGGAAACCGACCATTTGGAAAGGATCGGCGGCCATAGCTATCTGGCATCACTTGCCAATACCGTACCTACCGCCGCCAACATCGTTCATTACGCCAAGATTGTGGAGAAAAAAGCGATATTGCGTAAGCTAATCGACAGCGCCTCACAAATCATCGGCAATGCTTACGATGAGAAGAATGAAGTGGACGAAGTACTTGACCTGGCAGAGCAAAAAATATTCTCCGTTTCCCAGAAGCATATCCGCCAAGACTTCACCGCCGTCAAACCGATGTTGGAGGAAGCTTTCGAACGCATTGACGATCTCAGTAAAAACAAAGGCCAACTACGCGGTGTACCGACAGGTTTTCGGGATCTGGATAGTCTACTGTCGGGATTGCAAGAATCCAACCTTGTTATCTTAGGTGCGCGCCCTAGTATGGGTAAATCATCGTTCGCAATGGACATCGCCCGTCAGGCTGCCGTCAAACATAAAGTTCCAGTCGGCATCTTCTCTCTGGAAATGTCCAAAAGTGAAGTCATCGACAGACTTATCTGTTCTCAAGCGCACGTCGATCTCTGGAAGATGCGCACCGGCAACCTCTCCTCTAATGGAGAAAATGACGATTTCTCGCGCATCGGCCACGCCATCGGAACCCTCTCCGAAGCGCCTCTCTTCATTGATGATACCGCAGGGCTGAATGTGATGGAAATGCGCACTATGGCACGACGTCTTCAAGCCGAACACGGGTTAGGCCTTCTTGTCATCGATTACCTCCAGCTCATCGAAGGCCGCGCCAATATCGAAAACCGCGTACAGGTGGTCAGTGAGATTTCCCGTTCCCTCAAAGGACTGGCGAGAGAGCTGCGTATCCCTATTATCGCCCTCTCCCAGCTTTCGCGTGGAGTCGAATCACGCGATGACCAGAAACCGAAACTCTCCGACCTGCGAGAAAGTGGATCCATCGAACAAGATGCGGACGTAGTAATGTTCATTTACCGTGAAGACCGCGCCAAACGAAGCGAAGAAAAAACCGGCATCGCCGACATCATTATCGCCAAACACCGCAACGGACCAATCGGAGAAATACAGCTTTACTTCAAACAAGAATACACCAGCTTCGTAGATATGGATGTACAGCACAGCGAGCAATAAGAGTTCATATAAACCTAGATTACTATGCACCAAAAAAGTCTCTTCCCCTCTCCCATCGGGAGAGGATCAGTGCGAGGGAGAAGAATCGGTAAAATTAACCTTATTGATTTTCAATGACATTTTACCCTGAAATCCGAGACGCGTGCAACGCATCTCTATAAAATACAGAAACAATTATCTATAGTTTTATGTCACAGCCGAAATCGCTAAAAAATCTCGTCCAAGAATTTTCCAAGCTCCCGGGCGTAGGTCCCCGCACCGCTACCCGCTACGCTTTTTATCTACTCCGAAAATCCGAATCCGAAGCGCAGCTCTTGTCTGATGCCATACTCGAGCTCAAACGTGAGACCAAAATCTGCAAAAATTGTTTCAATGTCTCCGAAATGGACTTGTGTGAATTCTGCTCCAATCCCAAGCGCGACCGTTCCATCATCTGCATTGTCGAGGAAGCGATCAATATCCCGGTTATAGAAAACACCAAAAAGTTTAGCGGCCTCTACCACGTCCTCGGCGGCACCATCAGACCCCACGAAGGCTCCGGGCCGGAGAAATTGAATATCGAGCAACTGATTGAAAGGATCAAAAAAAGCGAAGTCAAAGAAATAATCATCGCCACCAACCCCAACATCGAAGGAGAAACCACGGCGATGTATCTCGTGAAACGCCTCAAAGAATTCAACCTCAAAATCACCCACCTGGCCCGTGGCCTCTCCACCGGCTCAGACCTCGAATACGCCGATGAAATGACAGTATCGCATGCGTTGGAGGAGAGAAAAGAGTTTGAATGAACCCGTCATTCGGATGCGCATTGTGTCATGGAGTAACAGACTTTAGTCTGCGCAGCTGTCCGAACCGGGACATTACGTTTCCGAAATGCGCGCGGGATGAATCCCGCTACTCCCAATTAAGCACAACAAAAAAAGAACTCCTTACGAGTCCTTTTTATTATTCTCACAAACTTACTTCACAATGCTCTCAATCTGCACTTCGGTAAACATCTGTCTGTGTCCGTTCTTCACGTTGTGACGTTTTTTCGGAATGTGCTTCACGATATCGATCTTCTTGGCCCTGCCTTGTTTCACGATAGTAGCCTCGACTTTGGCGCCTTTTACAAAAGGCTCGCCGATAATAGTCTCCTTACCATCCTCGGAAGCAATGAGCATAACCTCTTCAAAAGTGATTGTAGCTCCCTCTTCTCCTTCCAATTTCTCGATTCTTAGCTTGTCTTTGGGGGAAATCTTATACTGCTTTCCGCCGGTTTTGATGACTGCGATCATATATGTCTTAAATTTAATTTATTTTAAGTGTTTTACGGAGTTTTAGATAACAAAGCTATGTTATCAGAAAAGGTT
>Ga0172381_10005080_pt1 | contig 13435 bp, 13 predicted proteins | sample Leawel6488metaG_FD_119754 | JGI IMG/M metagenome (GOLD analysis project Ga0172381, IMG submission 119754) | Leachate microbial communities from a municipal landfill in Southern Ontario, Canada - Leachate well 64-88 metaG | ecosystem: Engineered > Solid waste > Landfill > Unclassified | place... | reverse complement strand
GTTTTTACCGTTATTTTCATCCCCTTTAAGGGACGTGGTGAACCAACGGCGAAGGTTGAATCATTAGAAGTGCTGGTCTTAAGTTCAATCCTGCGGATGCCCATATAAGAAGCATACCCGTGATTGTCGGTAAACTTAAAGGCATAATACCTATAGGCGGTTGTATTTGTTACTGTGATATATTTCGGGTCTGCAACATCGCTACCCGTGTGTTGGTCGAATGTGTTTTGTGAACAAGCAAGTGTAGTCCAGCCTCCATCGTTGGCATACACTAAATCATCAAAGGTTCCTGCCCCCGTATTAGAACCTTGGAGAATAAAGTGGTTAACTCCGGCATCTGTAATAGAACCGGAATAATGGTAGTTCTCGTAATAAATCCTTTTGATAACTGTAGCCGCCCCAAGGTCTATATGAAATCGTTGGTTCGTAACAGTACCATTCACACATGCCCAACCGTTATCAATGTCTGTACCTGTCAATCTTTTGCTTGGGTCAGTGGAATAGTAAGGCCAATTAGAAGTGCTATATTTCGTTGTTGCTTTGACATAGGTATCACTTTGTGCAGGTGGATAAGTCGAAACACTACTACCGATAAGGACGCAATTTGCACTATCGGTTTTTGTATTATTGATTATATCCGTAAGGTCTCTTGGACTTGTCGCCGTGGTGGTAATGGAAGCGGTGGATGTGATAAAAGCTTTTGTACTTATTTCATTACCGCCCCATAGACAGGTATCTACGCCATTGCAATAAACAACCTGCCCGTCAGGAGCATCGGAGAAGTAACCCGTCCCCGCGCCTGCTGAATCTGTCCATAAGGCTGTACCGGAAAATGCACCCGCCGAGGGTATGGCAGTAGTATTCTGCAACACCTGAGAAGCGGTTAACCCGGTATTGTATGCCTGAATAAGGACATGGCTTTCCGCTGGTTGAGATTTCCTAAAATGAAAGGCATTGCGGGTTTTGAGATAGGTTGTCAAGGCAGCCGTGTTGATCTTCGTCATGCCCTGGACACCCTTAACGTGAGTGTCGGTATAACGGAGGTTCGTCAACGTCTGGAAATTCTCGCCTATAACAGCAGGGTCATTTGTTGTAAACTTGCCGGAAAAAGGCACAGTCTTATGATGGACTTTAGTATCCGCCATTAAACGTAACTCCTCGAACCCAAACTGCGTTTCATCATGTTGACGCGAAGATTCGGTCGCCCTTGATTCAAGTTTTCGGTCTTTGCCGCTTTCCGACATTCAGAATCAAAGTATTGAAAATACCTACTGGCGTAATCCGCCTTACCGTCTCTCATCTTGTAAAGCCACGCAGCATACATGATGATTGCCATCTGGTATTGACGGTCTAAACGGTAGGAACGGTACAGGGAATAGACGGGTTCAGGTTTTTGGACATAAGGGACATAGACGCTATATCCGGCGGTAGAAGGCGGGGGATCGAGATATAATTGTTTCCTTCCCTGAGACATGACGATATAGGCATCGGAAGAATCCCAATCGTTTTCTGTACCTCCGAACATGGCCGTTACTAATGCGGAAGTTGAAGTTATGGAAAGAACAATCCCGTGCGCTCCATCCGTGGTATTGTGGACGAAATCACCGACTTTTACATTGGTAAAAGGCGCGGCTGAATCGTTCAAGACAGATTCTCCATTGCTCAAAGCGCCCGCCGATGTAGCCGTGCCGGTCAAGGTAGTGTAAAGCGTTTCCTTTGTCCTGATTGCGAAGTTGTAGGGTAGGGGGGTGGACGTGGTTTCATTGGCAATATACATACCGTCGTAGTCCCTAAACTTGATCCAGTTATAACCAGAGCCGTCATAGAGTTTTAAGACAAACTCATTGCGGTCATTCTTGAGGTACAAACTCAAGAAATCAGCGTTCAGGTCATAGGCCGCCTGGTCTGCAACGGTAGTAACCGTCTGCGAAGATTTAAAGATTTGCGTTCGTCTGCAAAACTCCACTACGGCATTGTAGATCGCATCGTAGGAAGTCTTGGAATCCAAAAAGGAAGAAGTTGAACTATCTTCTAAAAGTAGTTGCGCCAGACCTTCCGTAAGGGTTTTACCGTCCATTTAAAGGACTCCTTAATCTCTGCGAAGTGCTTCTGTATTTGAACTCTCACCCAACAGTTTAGAGGCTATCTTCCAAACCTTTGCAGCACCATCACGGGTAACCATGCCGTTTTTCATCTTCACGTTGCAAGCCTCAGCAAATTGGCGAACTTCTGCCGGTAGTTTAATGCAAGGTTCCGTCTTACGTTTTAATTCTTGCGCGACATCAGACAACCCCTTTTTCATCTGGTCACGACTGAACATGGATTCCGATATTGCACCCCCCAATTCATCCCTAATCTTCGCCACCTTATCCTTATCCCTGCCGACAATATTAGGAATCGACTGTTCAAGCTCCTTGAGTTGCTTCTTCTTGCTTACCAGCCGATCTTTCGTAATCGAAACCTCTGAACGGGGGAGAAGGTCATTATCAATCTGGTGTTCCATCCGGTTAACTTCCTCTTTCAGGTTTTCCGTCATGTGTCCAAAATACCAACTCGGATATGTTGACCGAACCCTCCCTTTGTCGTCTAAATCCAAAGACCCGAATATCTGATACTTCTTACCTAAATCTGCTGTCGGAGCAGCCTGAACTTGTTCCATAAATTCTCCTTTGTTTTGATTAAGGTGCGGATTACCCGCCGCACCATCGGGGTTAAAAGTTAAGCTACGTCAGTGGCCTTCGCTACGCCCTGATCCACAACATTAGCCGCTAACCCAGAGTAGGTCAGCATCAATACTTTAGAGTCATCTGCCGTGGTAACATCAGCATAACCAGACACCATGCCACCTAAAACCAAGACTTTACCATTAACCGAACCTGAAGCTATCGCCCCTGTAGGAGCGACTGCGCTGGTAATGCCAGTTACAGTATTAAGGATGCAGTTTTTGAACACAACAAACCTGTCGGATGCACCGATAGTTATGGCCTTAAAGGTACTTAGGGATGTATAACTATCAATCATACAGTCCTCAAACACATTCCTTGCACCAGTAGTGAGGTACACTTCCGTTGTCATCGTTCCCCTGATGACGGTATTCAACCCAATATAGGAGTGGACTATATGATTTTCTGCACCAGTTATAGCCAGAGAACGAGCACCGGCAACGTCCATCGAACCACCCGTATCGCCAGCACCGGAAATCTGACAATCTTCTATTCTATTCCGATCCCCGGAGATAACCGCAGCCCTTGGAGCAGTGGCCGTGCTGGTCACATCACCATGGAATACAGCTATGTTCTTTATGAGACAGTTATTGGCGGAGATGGTGAATAAATCTTCAATATCGACAACAGACGTAGAGTTTCTTAAGCCAGCCCTTTTCCCAATGAAAGGGTTCGCACCAACACCGATGATATGAGTCGCATCCTTACTCCATGTAAGTGCGGAGGTAATAAAATCAAATGTACTTGCCGCCGTGTTCGATTCTCCATAGACCAAAACAATATCATTCTGGTTTGCCGTTGCTTTGGTTTGCGCGTAGGATAGTGTTTTAAAAGCCGAAGACGGATGATCCCCGTGGTTACTATCGCTTCCTGAAGATGGTTTGACATGCCACACGTCTCCTTGTGTAAACGGCAAACCAGGGATGGCAGGCATAATCGGTATGCCTCTTGTTTTAATAAGACCTTTTTGCATTTTTAATCCTCCTTGATATTCACCCTGACGAGCAGGTTTTCTCCGGCGTTGCGAGACCTTCTCTCAGAGGAAATAAAAAGGGCGGACCAAGAGTGTTTTAAACTCCCAACCCGCCCTTACTTGTTAAGTGACGTTTATGTAAGTATGTTAACTACACGTGCCTTCCAATCTTTTTCCCCAAACCATGAGTTTTAGCATGGGGGTTACATTTGTCAATGGGGCAAGTGTTGACTATGAAACCGCTGAACCATAAATCCATCGCCATCCCTTGAACCCGCAACCACTCCTGAAGTAGCCACTGAACTTAACGGAGAAGGTTTCAAAATCAACCGTGGTCTTGGTTTCAAACGGGATACGGTCAATCCAAAGCAAATCTTTCTTCATCATCTTACTATCGACGAGGAACCAGTTGTTGGTGTCGTAATCGTCAAGGCGAAGATAAGGGATAACCTTGAAACGGCCTTTCTGAACGTTGGTAGTGCCTTCTGCCGAATACAACCCCTTGTCAGTCCCTACAATTTCCATAGCGGTATCATAAAGATTATCGGGAACAATCAAGGTATCCGGTTCAATAACGATTCTCTGGCCTATATCGCCCTTGAAACGCCTCATGGCAAGACGAGCAGCCGCAAGAGAAGTGGCACTCAAGGCATCAGTCCCGGCATTGTCAAAACCCGTAGAAGTCGAAGCACCGGACTTTGTGGTATGACTGTCGGAACACAGGGCAACGCCTTCCTCTGAATACTGGAAGGTTAAAGCAGAACTAAACGCATTGGCGAACATTTCCGCACCAAATGTTTCCCTTGTCCTCTGCGCCGCTTCTCCCAACGCGCCGGCAGCGTCATCCATAACGGCATATTTCTTGTCGTCAAGGAATTTACGTTCAAAGACTAAGCCCTGTGCGTATTCCTTTGGCTCGATCCTGTTAAGATAACCAGGGGATATTGAACCGTACTGTAACTTGCCACTGAATGCTGAGAAGTTGCCAACCGCACCCACACTGAAGAACTCTTCCCACGCACCATCAGAAGGGATACTTCTGAATACCTGTGGAATCATGGTCGGAAGTTCATCCCACTCTTTTTCTGCTACCTCCCGCAAACGGGCGTCAAGCAACCTTATAAAATTTTCACTTATTATAGGATTTCCCATTTATATCACCCCCTTATGCCCTTACACCCGCGAACTGAATCGGGTTAATCTTGAAAATCGCATATTCCTCGTTTGCTTTCTCAAGGTTGAGTTCCAAAACATCTATCCACGCATAGTTAGTTGTAGTGACAGACGCAGCATTATTGAGGAACGTGCAGGAAGTCGTGTCGAACATTGCGTAGCAGGTGCCTAAGGCAACATTCACAGCGACAAAGGTGTCCCCAATAGCGATGTCATAGGGAAATGCCTGGTAGAATGTGTGAATGGTTGCAGATGTGTCATAACTAACGCGGTAAATGCCCCTATTCGCACCTGATCGGCAGTAATGAGTGGCATTGTATGCAACTGGTGTGAAACCGATGGTACTCCCGGTGTATCCAAGACCCGTGGTAGAACCTGTCGTAACTGTGGAAACGGTGCAACCTGTCCCATAGGTCGTGGTAAAGATTGGCGCCTTAAGAATGGTGTTCGACCCGATAACGGCAACCTTTACCATCGGTAAGGGATCGCCCTTGCCGTGCATACCCTCTACGCCCCTAAAGTCCCTCGCCAACTGTGCAGCCTGTGAGGAAACTCCGGCAATATATACGCCCTTATAGGTCGAGGAATAGGTAGGTGCCGCGTCATTGGTGCCGAGTACAACACCAAAAGGCACCTGGTCGGCAGTGGTGTCGGCGGTACCGGCAACATTCCAAACCTTAACCCCTTCACAAGATGCGGAGTAACCCGAAACAACAATACCCCCCTCATACACCGTGGCTGCCGTGGTATTATTGTAATCAACCGGCATCCAGATAGTGCGGACGGGATTCTCAACTACTGTGATTCCCATATTTAAATCCTCCTTAAACGAAAAAAGGCGAACCAAAGCATTCCTGCTTCAATTCGCCTTCACTTGTTGAATAGCGTTATGTTTATCTAACTAAAACGATGCGACACCGCACAAAGGGCAACCGTGTGATACTTTCGGAACTCGTGGAGTATAATAATCAGTTATCGGGTCTCCATCTGCCCCATTCTCTAAGACGATCCCCACTCCATCGAGCGTTTCCATGCCGAGGATAGGGTCAACACCGTTACCACTTACCGCCTGTCCTTCTACTGCAAAGTCCTCACAGTAATTTCCATCACGGTCTGAGGAACCAAGGTCACGTTCGGTATTCACAATAAACCCGCAATTCCAACAACGTAGATACTTATTCTTGTCCTCAAAACTACCGGGAACACGAATGGTTTTCTTTCGTTTAGGAAGTCTGGTCTTGAAATATCGAGTATATCTACCTTGTTCCACCTGCACCCCTTAAATGGAATGGTGTCTCGCCCTTTAATGCTGCCTTTACGGACTCCGGTTTCATGCCGGTATATCTCACAAACTCCAACGCCTTAGCATCGAGTTCCGGTATTTCTTCCTTAACTGTATCCGTCCGTGTTGAGGCTGTTACCCCTGTCGCGGTTTCCGCACCCTTACCCTTAAACACAGTTTTGGGAGTTGCTACCTGTTTCGCAAGAATGGCCGCCTTTGCCTCTGCATAGTTGATACGGGCATCAATCGAAGGATTACCCGTATGCTGAGTATTGAACGGAGAAGTTGAAGATCGTAACTCCGCCATTATCTCGTTATGCAGTGTATCCGCCACTTTACCCACCGTCTGCAATCTCGCGGTTTCTCCTAAATAACCATGAACGTACCGATGTTGCATGGACTGGTTTACCTGGTTCACAAAGTTGTTCGTCATGATAATATCTTCCGGAGTGGTGATAATGTCCGGTATGATACCCTGTTCCTTTGCGGCCTGTATCTGCTGCGCCAGATAGTCATCTCCATAAACGGCTGAATGAACTGGTGCAACAACGGCGGTTTCTTCTGTAGCTGGCTTTCCAATGGTGTCCAACTTAGAGGAAATATTAAAAAGGGTGTCTTCGAGAGACTTCATCCGTCTGCCAAGCCGAGACCTTTCGCGGTTATCGGCGGGTTCATCGGGAATCCCGTCATCTTCCAGCCCTTCTTCTCCCTCTGTGGTGCCATCTACCCCTTGCGTCCCCTCCGGTGCTACTTCCCCCTGTGTTTCAATTTGTGTTTCCCCTGTGGCCTCTTGGTTGTTTCCCCATGCGGCTGATAATTCGGCATCGGTCACTTGTGCAGTAACGGCCTCATTTCCGGCAGGCATAGTGTTTTCACTTCCTTCCGCCATAAATTACTCTCCTTTAATTTTATTTAGTTCCGCCTCAAAGCGGTTTATCTTGTCACACCATCGCAGAATCATATCCCTGACGGCCTTGTATTCGGCGCGGTCTGACTCCGTGGCGTTCAATTCTGAAATCTTATCAAGTAACTCGTCATGCTTCGTATTCAGGTCTCGCAGTAATTCAGCACCTGACGCCGAATTTATGGCCTCCATAAATGGTGCAAACTTGCCAAGCACCGAAAGTGTTTGCGCTCCCCGTTTACCCTTCTCTCGTAAAAACTTGATTACCTGTTCTTGTGATACTTCCATCTATTGCATCCTCACCATTGCTTCCTGCCCTGAGATAGGGACACCGTTCTGGTTGCTGGTCATTCCTTGTGGCATCATACCACCACTGGATTCAAGAGATCCCTGCGCGGAGCTACCCTGCATTGCTGCCGCCTGTCCTACCGGCCCCTCGTCAAGTAAAGAATCCCTTATGTCCTGGTAGTCAGCGCCAAGTAGGTCAAAAAACTTAACCATTAACTTGTTAATCAGCACCGGCGTCTTTGGATTAGGAATGTTCACTAACCGCCCTAATACTTGGTCTATGATTCCCATCTTGCGAGTCTTTGAATATTCGACCTCTATGTTGCTGGAAACAGGTTGATAGACGTAATCGGCATCAGGGTCGAAAATAAGTACATCCTCTTCCCCAAGCAACGTCAAAGCTGTTTCAGGGTGCATAAACCTGAAAGACTGTTGTAATATCTGCCAGTACAGTTCACACAAAAAGGAATACTCAAAGGTAAGAGATTTATAATTTGCCCTCATATTAGTACGCGAGTCAGTACCGGCTACAGCGGTAGCCGTTTGGTCGGAACCAGGTAAACTGCCCATCGTAGTTGGGAAAACAGCCAATACCTTCTGCATACCCGCCATGAAAAGTTGAGTCTGCTGCATGGCACCGCCGATATTGTCCCTGATCTGCAATTCCTGAAGATCGGAGGAAGGGTCTTCCAATGGGATAACGTGTTCTGGTTCGATATAAATCTGGTCGTTATCTTCGCAAACGTACTTCTTACCCTTGAACACCGGCAAGGTCGCCAATTTCACGCGGTCATTGGACATATTAATGGTGTCGTTAATTCCTACTTGTAACTCGCGGGCATATTTACCGTCCGACATGCCGACATCTTTTGTCGGGTGAATGTAACAAATTCCCCTGATTATCGGTTTGTATGGATTGCCGGAAGCATCAATAAACGGTGTTGCCTGAAAACGGATTAAAACCTTCGTGGAACCGTGATACAAAATAGCCGTGATCGCCTCAACAAGTTCTGCGCTCTCTTGAATTTTACCGTCCTGCGCATAGCCAGGTTTGATTTCAATAGGGTTCCCGTCCTCATCACGGCTTACAACTACCGCCCATATCTTCCCGTATCGTTCCAGCACATCAAAAGGCGTAACAACCGGATTGTGAACCCTCTGTGCCTGCGTGTCCTTATTGAAAGATTCCTTTGATGTTTCGGTTTCAGCAAGGTAACCATTTTCCTTCAACTCCTTCACTTTATCGAGGTTGATATAACCACATGAAGACTCTCCTTGCTTCAATTCCTCATAGGTTTTCTCTGATCTCAGCGTAATCCACGGCTTTTCCTGAACAGAATAGCAATAGGTGTTATCCACAAATACATTGCGAGGGTCTAAAATCTCGTAATTGAAGTGGTCAACCAAAGGAGTAGATTTATATACTGGATTCCTCTCAATTATCGGTGTCCCATACTCATCAAACGCACCCGTATGGGCATCCTGGTATCCAATATGCTCTTGACGTAGTTTCTGATCCCACATACATGCGGCATAAACCACACCTGCTGTAGAGTTTATCGTTCTTGCTCTGATATATTTATGATAGTGGTACAAACCATTTCGGTTTAGGGTCTTGTTGATTAGCTTCTTCGCTGCTTGGCACTTTGTCGCATCGTCCGGTTTATCGCCTTCGAGGTAAATATCAACAAACTCACGTGATGAGAAATACTGAGACGCCCATTGAGATGATTCCGTAAGCACCATAGCCGCATATTCCGGCATAGCGACATTACTCATCCAGTCATATTCTTTTTCGTTACGCTTGTTTTCTAAAAGATCAATGACGGCCTCAAAATCAGCATTTTCGCCAGACTGATTACGTGCAGCCGTTTCGTATTCCCTGAAAACAAGGTCTGTAATGTGCCCTTCTATGCCGTTATCGTACATGCTTAATCCTTGAATTTAAGACTCTGCTCACGCACTATATGCACAATACGCCCGTCAGTATATTTTATCCGCAACTCACCGAAAAACTTTTCGGTGATAAACCCTGCCTGCTGAAAAATCTTTGTCAACATCTCTTCACTCTTCGCAGTTGGTTCACTCATACTTTAAACATCACAGGCGTGATAAGTTTTGTCATTATCTTACCGCACTCAGGGCAGATAACAATCTCGTCGTAATCTTTAAGTTTTATCAGTAATTCGTATATCTTGTTGCATCCCTCGCAGTGGAAAGTATAAAGTGGCACTTATTCCTCCTTATACTGCTTTAAAATAGTTCTTTGGTCTATTAGACCCACCACCAACCGAACCGAATCGAGCCTGAAATACCTCCGGCCTCTTCATTAACCCTTCAAGCATCGTACAAAAATGACTCCATCTCTGTTGCGGTGTTTCCTTCTCCTCTTTAGATTGCAACTTGTTCCGGTCAGACCATTCCTCGCGTCGCCAATTCTTCATACTTTGTATCGTCTGAGTACAGTTATCAAGAAACCAGATGGTCGGTAACCGGCGCGATATACCTTCTTGTTTAACCAAGTTGTTAAATGGCATACCCACCTTAATAGAATTTGCCAACCGTTTCCGTATCTCGTCGCGTCCCTTCTGACTCTTTGTGTCCCATACCTGCCAGTAACCACCTGTGCCCAACCCCTCTCTATGATACTGAGCAAATATCCGGTTCAAATCTTCTAACGAACTCATCCCCGTATTGGGTTGTATTTTAGAAGCTAAAGGGTCAATAAGGTTCAAAACAAACCTATAATCACCACTTCTTGAGGCTATTACCCTTGCAATCTCCAACGTAATTAACTTTTCCGGCGAAGGGTTGAACTCGTTATAAACAAATATCTCATCCTCCGGTGAGACTGTTATCCAACCTATTGCCCACGGTGTTGTTTCATGCCAGTCGATTCCCCTAAAATACTTCCAATCATAAGGTAAACCATCAGGAAAATATTTCTCACCTGATATGACATGCGTCTTACTCTGGAAAGCCTTAAATATCTTACCCGATAACTGCCTAAATATACCGTAACGGCGAGCATCTACCACGTCCTCATCAGCATAAACGGAAAACATCTCATCTATATATTCCGTCGCGGTAATTGTCCGTCCTTCTCTCCCCGACTTCTCCGCTGCTAATTCCTTGTAAATAGGATTGTCATCAGTGGCGGCCATAATCACCGCTATGTCTTCCTTCGACTCCGTTTCCTGTATCTCTGGTAAATCCTCTCCGGTTCTTAACTTTATCCGATCCCGTACCGTCTTTGTCCTATATATAAACCGTGCCCGTTCATACAGGTCATCAAACATCCAACCTATCTCACCAGGTACCGGTGTGAAGGCAATCAACATATCCCCATCTGCTGCCAGTAATCGGGGAATTTGTTCCTCGTAAAAGTCGCGGCTTGGCTCTTCGTCAATAAGCACCGAATTATGACTTACTAAACCTCCTTGAATTAAGAAATTATCACGAGGGGACCGGGCTTTCTTCCTTTGTTTATAAACACCGTTTTTAAGGCGTGTATCCCATCCACCTGGTTCCATCTCAATGTCATATACTTCCTGTTCTCCAAGTTGGGCTATGTACTTTATAGACACCCTCTGTTTAACTGGTGTGTTCCCGTTAATGTATCTTGAAGAGATTCTTTTATTTGCAATAATCCTTATCTTTTCTTCATATTCTTCCTTACATTCAATGCCAACTTCATCGAGAAACTTGATGATATTTTTTGATTGGCTTATAATAACCCACCATTGAGTATTCCAATTAACGTGCGTTGACTTCCGTTCATTAATCTGAGATTTAATCCCAATCCTTCTCAATAAAAGAAATACGTCCTGAGCTAACCTAAAAGAAGTAGAACAATAACCAACAGTCCGACTGGCCCATCCATCAGTTGCGTATAAATATCTAAGGAAAAGTTTTATTGTTGCATTATCTTGCTGAAAAATAATATCAGGTACAAATTTTTCTCCCGCCTTTTTACCTATTAACCCCTCTTGCTCAAGAAGGGTCTTTAACTCTTGATAATAAACCGCATATTGAGGTGTCCCATATTTTTCGGATCGCCTTTGTCTTATTCTTGCACCAACTGGAAGAAAACTTTTTAATGATCCCACAAGCCGGTTACTTTTTGATGTAAAGAAAATCCCATCTTTGCCAGTATGACCATCTCCCAAAATAGCAGCTAACCACACCACTAACCCATCCGAAAGAGTTTTGTTCCCTTCTATTTCACTAAATCGGCAGATTAACGTGTCCCCAATCTTTAGCTCACTAACTTCTCGATATTCACTTTTACCGTTCCCTGGAACCATCATCCGATGTTCTGGGGTGGCTATAAAAGACATTCCCTTCTGACAATTAACCTGCATCACTTGTTTTTTCCCACTACACCACACATTCTTGACCTTATTACTTCGTTGTCTTGTACCGTGGCTACCAAGGGCTTCACTTACCAATTCATCCCCTGGCATGATGTCTTCAATGTTTGACCATACTCCGTCGCTCCTTAATACCCTCGTACCCTTGGCAAGACATCGCCTCTGAACACCAGCCCCGGCCTGTACCTGCTGACCATAAGAAACAAATTCAATCTGCACCGGCTTACCGCCGCAAGGAGGCATTACCGAAACAACCGGCTTTCGAGCGGTTACATCCTTGCATTTCCACGAGGGATTAAACCGTCTCTTAAGCACCGGATACAGGGTGTTCTTAACTTCCTCCGTCTCGCTGTCACCAGGTAGTGTCTCCGAAGCAAAACGAAACGTCCTAATCTTGTCGTCACGCCCTATGTTCTTGTGCTTCTGTGGATGCTGTCCGAGGATTCTGTAATAATAATCCATAATTACAGTCTCACCTTTTCCGAACTGATTTCCGGTGAATAGACAAATCGTCTTGCAAGGACACTCCAACACCCACTTAAAAACCTGATTCTTCCGAAACCCCAAGTAACCGGAAAAATCATTTAAAACTTTGATCTCACTCTCTGTCAAAGAACACGCGGAATCAGCCATTTAATTATAAACGTAAAATATTCTGATCTCGCCGGTTGTACCCAACCGATTCTTAACCGTCGCACCAGTGCCCGAATCATAAACATCTAACTTTGCATCCGTATTAGCATTGTCTGTATTCGTCGAACCTGCTATTTTCGTGCAAGTCCCATTAGACTGAACGCCCCACATCCCACACTCGGCATTACACGACACAAACACAAACCCAGAAGTCGCGTCAGGCAACACAACCGTCCCATCGTCCGCCAACGCGTCAGACTGATATGTGTAAAACTTCGGAACTCCCGAACCAGTCGTCCACGGTAACTTAATAATCTCTATATTGTCATAAGTCTGAGACGTGTACCCCGACTTTGACAATACTACCTTAAACTTCTGACCGTACCCGTAATCACTCTCGTCAACCCAAAACTCAAACGTCCCGTCAGTAGTTGATGAAGTAACCGAATTAACCGCCGTACCACCAGCAGAAGCCGCATATACAGACGCAACCGTAGTACTACCCGCCAAATACACCGAAGCCGTGCCCGATAACACCGGGTGTCCAGAACCATCCCTGAAAAGCCCTTTAACGTAATGACGCGACATCTATATAATCTCCCGAAAATACTATTTAAATATATCCAATAAACAAGGATTGTCCTTGAAAACTTGATACAAACCGTTAGCTAAACATTCCACTATTCGTTCTTGTTCCTTACTGCCATTATTCAGCTCTTTCAAACCTGCGGAACTGTCAATCGCATGTATCAACTCATGTATCATCGTTACTGCTATTACTGAATCAGCCCTCACATTTCCACATGAGTCAACCTCAGAAACACGTATCTCAAGCAAATCACTATCTTTCTGACCACTTAAGTCCGCGCGCTCTTTAAAACAGTAAGGAAACAACAAACTATATGTATGACCGCCAATCTTAACACTGTCTGGTAATGTCATCTATAACCCCGAAAAGATTTTAACCCTTGTGTGTGGAGGGGATATCCATTGTGATTGACTGGTTCCATATCGTCCCCGGTGTCCCCCCCCCCCCCCCCCCCCCCCCCCCCCCCCCCCCCCCCTACCCCCCCCCCCCCCCCCCCC
>Ga0172381_10005079_pt1 | contig 13437 bp, 11 predicted proteins | sample Leawel6488metaG_FD_119754 | JGI IMG/M metagenome (GOLD analysis project Ga0172381, IMG submission 119754) | Leachate microbial communities from a municipal landfill in Southern Ontario, Canada - Leachate well 64-88 metaG | ecosystem: Engineered > Solid waste > Landfill > Unclassified | place... | reverse complement strand
TGTGCGGGAGCACCTGAATCCCGGGGGTCTGTTCATCTGCGATGTATGGTACGGCCCGGCAGTACTGCACCAGAAACCCGGCGAGCGTGTCCGGGTTACGGACGAAAAGAATACAAAAATTATACGGGCATCCTCCGGCGATCTCGACAGCCTGCATCATATCGTCACGGTCCGGTTCCGTCTCTGGAAGATTGAAGGAGATCGCCTTGTTGATGATATATCAGAAGAACACCAGATGCGTTTTTTTTTCCCACAGGAATTGCAGATTCTTTTCAGAATGCACGGCTTGTCAATCCGTAAAATACGATCGTTTCCGGAAATTGAGATTGAACCGTCGGAAGATACATGGAATATTTGTATTATTTCCACACCGGTAAACCAAAACAATAAAACATCAGAATAAATACAGTGAATAACAGGACAAGGTGCACGATTTCGTTAAATTATAAAAATGGATTTACGATGAAGGTTGGCATTTATTTTTCCGGAAGTCTCAAGGAAAGTGGTGGGGGATATACATATGAACATGAAATTTTTCAATCGATCTTACACTTGGCACCAAAGACCAACCATGATTATACTATATTTAGCACAGAAGATATTTCCCCCCTGCTGAACAGGCATTTTGGAAAAAATATTCAATACATCCAAATTCCAAAAAATAGTTTTTTTATACGAAGACTGGAACAATTATTTCTTTCCATAGATTTACAGACATTCAACGGCATATATTTCAAATGTTTACCCCTCCAGAAGGAAATCCGAAAAAACCATATCGATTTCATGATCTTTTTGAACCCGGTACACGGGATCGTGGACATCCCCTCAATTACACCAGTTTGGGATCTGCAGCACCGGCTTCAACCCTGGTTTCCGGAAGTTAGTGAAAACGGAGAATGGGAAAAACGTGAAAATTATTATCAGAAGGTTCTGGGAAGGAGCTCGATTATCCTTACAGGAACATCTGCAGGATTAGAAGAGATCTCGCATCTTTACAATGTCCCTAAAACCAAGATCAAAGTTATTCCCTTACCCACCCCCTCTGATGTCTTATCATATCAGAAAGAAAAAAATAAAGAGGATATCCAAAAATTTCAGATTGCAGGGGATTACTTACTCTACCCGGCTCAATTCTGGCCGCATAAGAATCATGTGGCCTGTATAGATGCCCTTGATATTCTGCATCACCAGTACCATCGACAGGTGTCTCTGGTTTTCGTTGGATCGGATAAAAAAAATTTACCCTATATTCAGGACTACATCGCAAGACTGAATATATCAAAGCATGTTCATATTCTGGGTTTTGTTCCTCGGCAAGATTTGTTGGTGTTATACCAGAATGCATTTGCCCTACTCTTCCCGACGTTTTTTGGTCCTGACAATATTCCGCCTCTCGAAGCTTTCGCACTCCGGTGTCCTGTAATTGCTTCAAGAGTACCTGGTACAGCTGAACAGCTGGGTAACGCAGCATTGTTGTTCGACCCTAGTAATCCCCGGGAAATTGCAGAAAAGATAGAGTCTCTTTATACTAATTCGACAGCGAGGGATGAACGTATCGAAACAGGATTTATCCGGGCAAAACAGTGGACCAGTGATGATTATGCCCGGAAAATTTTCTCCATACTGGACGAGTTTGAGCATACACGCAAGTGCTGGGAATAATTTTCAAGTTTATCTTGGTCCTCATGAGTTATCTTACAGATAGGATCCAAAAACCGGTATTTATCCAGAGTGAGCGTAATAATTCTCTCTCGAAATATTATTGTTGTAGTGTATCCCGTTTTATTGAAACATCTATCCATATCTGTTTTAAAATCCATCTTTTTTACTTCAAAAATCCCCGGTAATTCACATCATACGACAATTCTTTGGTGCGTTCCCCGATCTTTTTTGCAGGAATCCCTCCGACAACCGTATAGGGCGGAACGTCACGGGTGACAACAGATCCGGCTGCAACGACCGCCCCTTTTCCAACAGTAACACCGGGCAATATCAGGGATCGCGTTGATAACCAGACATAATCTTCAATGACAACCTTTGCAATCCGTGTCTTGAAATGAGGATCCATGGGATCATGATCGACCGTAAAAATCATTACCTGCGAAGAAATATTGACATTTTTCCCAATCAGTATCGTTCCCCGAAAATCCAGGAAACAATGATCGCCTACTGATGATCCCTCATCAATGTGTAAAAAATGATAGTTTTGCGTTTTATTATTATAGAATAATCGTGGAGCAACGCCGAAAAATTTAACCCCCATATGTATCGTAGAACGGGGATGAATCTGAATATTAAACAACGCTGTATAAAGAAAATGCCGGATGCAGTGACTGGGAATAAACGAAATAATATGACTGGTGAAAAAATCTGATACACCGACCGCGTAATAAAAGATCTTACCTTTCATTGTATCAAAATAAGAAGATCCCATTTTCGTTCAATACTACATTATGATGATTGATATTTCAACATGATCGGATTGAATTTGCAATACAGGTTTATCACTTCCTGTCAATAAGATACGATCTGACACAAAACCTACCCGTTATCCGGCTTACCATTATATGTTTATGTATCCGATTCCAGCAGCAGATCGATAAAATTTTTTCGTTTCAGCAGGCATGCCTTTGCACGGTACACTTTCCGCACAAATTGTGTCGGAAGGAATGTCATCATAATAAAAAACAGATGTGAAGGATTCAATAAAAACCGGGGATACTTCTGCAGTGCAGTAAGTATCAGGTGCCGTGCCTCCCTCATGTTCCCCATCTGAAAATCCCGGTAACCGGCACGAAGATATGAGTGGGCACAGGCCATCTGCTCATATTGCCGGATCCCGGTACCGGGATCCACCAGCAAGAAAATTGCATGCAGTGATTTCAGTTCGTCAAGATAAAACAAAGAAAAATCACGCACGGTTTTTGCACCGGAATGGAGTCTCATCGTCGCAAGTGGGACAGGAATATACAAAAAAGGATGATGGATTGACACTCTGAGCCAGAAATCAAAATCCATTACATATCGCAGGTCTTCGTTGAGATAACCCGTTGTGCTGAAGATCTGCTGCCGAAAAAAAACTGCCGGCTGCCCGATGTTCAGGGACCAGCAGAATAAAGATCGCTGATTATAGGGTCGGCCTTTATAGGTATTGAGGATCTGACCCTGATGGCTGACAAAAACCGAATCCCCATAAATTAGGCCAGTCTCCGGATTCCGCTCAAAACAGGTACCGACAACGGACAGCGCATCCTTTCGCAGTGTATCGTCAGAGTTGAGATAGGAAACGATTTTTCCGGTTGTCCGTCTCCATCCCTTGTTAATTGCAGATGACTGCCCGTTGTCCTTCTCACTAACCCAGTAGGTAAGCCAGGGTTCGTATTTTTTTATAATTTCAATGGTCTGGTCCGAGCTGCCCCCGTCAATGATACTGTATTCAATATCCGGGTATCCCTGTAAGAGAACGGACCGGATAGTCTCCTCAATAAATTCACCCTGGTTAAAACTGGGGGTTACGACAGAAATTTTCGGCCATACTGTTCCGGCCTCAGTTGTTTCCGGTACCACAACGGATTCTTCGGTCCATGGCCAGCCGGTTCTTCCTGGTGGTGGCGGGGGGAGATCCCGCAGACGGGGGCAATGCATTCTCTGTAGGGAACATTGGGATGGGGCGTAAAAATAGATTATGGACGATAGTTATGAGATGCATATCCCGGGATTCTTTGGAGGTTATCAGGTATCGCCCATTACCTCGCGGTATATTTTTTCCAGGGTTTTGCGGTAAAGATCCCAGTCATACTTCTCACCAATAAGTTTCCGGGCTTCCTTTCCAAGTGACGAACATCTCTTCTCATCACCAAGGAGTTGCCGGATAATTTCCGGATATTTTTCAATCGTGTCCTCAATGACGATATTCAGGCCGTCCGTGTACTCAATACCCTCTGCCCCTTTCGAGGTTGAAATCACAGGTTTTCCCATGGCCATATATTCCAGGATTTTCAACCGTGTACCGCTGCCGGATCGGATCGGTGCAATACATATATCCGCTTCAGCAATAATTTTCCTGATATCGCTGATGTAACCAGAGAAATGCACGTTTTCGGGGAGGTTGATTGCAGGCGGATTTTTCCCGACTATGGTATACTGGTAGTTGCAGGAACTCTGTGGTGCAATGATCTGGCAGATGAGCCGAACAGCCTCGGCATTGGGGGAATGTGACAGTGTTCCGATAAACAGGATACGGGGGTTTTGGCTGTCCAGTTCCCGGATGTCCGATTGACGTACCGGAGCATATTCCCTGATATTCACACAATTTGGGATTACCGTGATTCTGCCAGCGATATCCGGCACTTCACTGACAAGGATATCCCGGTCGCGGAAAGAACAGCAGATTACATGAGCTGCATGGTGCAGCGCCAGTTTTTCATTCTCCTTGTCCCTCCTAAATGCAATTTTTGCATAGATCTTTTTTTTCAAATCTGGCTGCGGGATTGAGAACATCTCCCAGTTGACATTATGTTCATCAAGGATAAATTGGGAAATACTTTCATTTTTCAGGAGGGGATAAAGTAAGGGATCTTCTATCTGGAAAAGAACGTTTTCCGGATTGTTAAAGGCACGTTTTGTATATGGGACGAAAGGCTCCTTTGCAGTTATCGCCCGGGTATAATAATTCACAATATCGGAAACAGAATGCAATTCCTTTTCCTGGATGATATGAATTCCATCGATATTACCCTCGTAGTCGAGGTCATTATCCATGGAACATACCGTTGTATCGCTGAAGACGCCCCGGGCAAGACGAGCAATGTTCAGGGTCCGGAGACTGCCTCCTGATGTATCTGGATAGATCGCTTTTCTATGAAGAATCCGAAATTCTTGAGCAGGATTGGACATTGAAACACTCAACTAGTTTTCGAAAGAATTTGTGTACAATTACAACAATGACTGATATAATCTGATATAATTATTCACCATCTTTTCCAGAGTGAACAAGTCTTCAACCCGTTTACGGTTGAACAACCCCATCTCCTTCCGAAGGTTCTCATCATCGGCAAGATACCGGATCTTCTCTGCGAAATCCTTCACATCATCCATCCGGCACAAGAGCCCACCCTTCCCATCCACCACCAGTTCCGGGAGGGAAGATCCGTTCGTCGCCACTACCGGTTTTCCGCATGCCATCGCCTCGGCAACAGAGAGACCGAACCCTTCGAGTCGGGATGCGGAAAGGAATAGGTCACACCGGTTGTATGCCATTACCAGGCGGGCGATATCCAGGTGTCCGATATTGATGATGTTATTCATAGAGCTCAAAGATGTCCCTTTCTGGCCGGTTGCGAGGAGAAGGACAAAATTATCTCCAAGCTCTTTCATTATCGCCGGCAGGAGATCCGCCCCCTTGCGCCGGGATAAATTCCCGGCAAAGAACAGGACGGTTTTGTTTGCAGGAATGTCCCAGGTGTCACACGCCGGTTCCGCAGGTGTGAACAGTGATGTATCGATGCCATTGTAGATCACAACTGAACCCGAGATTCCAAAGGACTCTTCAAGCTTTTTCCGGGTATACTGGCTGACGCAGATAACTGCATCAGCTGCACCAAATGATCTTCTCTCACAGCGGTAAATCCAGCGGTGGAAGAGTTTCTGGGGGATTGTTTTGTAAGGCGTATACACGGGATCATGGACAAGGAGATGTTCGGTTACGACCAGCGGGACATCCCCCCTGAATGCAGATGCGTGCCATGAGTTGCTCTGAATGATATCAGGAACCAGGTGATTTTTCCGGAATTTTGCAAGAGCCGGGACGAACTGGTAAATCCCGGAGCAGAGGTCAAGGTTACAGACATGCCCTTCCTTTTGAATTCCCTTGCAGAGACTCTCTGCCCAGACATCAACTCCGGATCCGCCCCGGACCTGCCGGATAACAACCTTCATCAGTATCCCGTCCTTCTGTCAGCAGGTACGTGAAAAAAAACGTACCCGATGGAAACGAAGGGCCGGTTTGCAGTTTTCCTGATAAAAATCCGTGGAATACCCATACCCCTCATCTCACTCCACCAGTTTTTTCACAACCCGTGCGGGATTTCCCTGAACAACTGTATTCGGGGCAACATCCCAGAGCACGACCGATCCTGTCCCGATCACGGATTTTTCCCCGATGGTCACCCCATTGATGATGATACATCCGGGAAAAACATTTGCGCCACGACCAATGTGAACCCCGGTTACGGTCCGGGAATACTGGTCGTGAAGCGGCGTCGCAACATGAGTATGAGCCGTAATGATACAGCGATCACCAATCCCGGCTTCGTCATCGATCGTGATATATTCCGGATTGATCCGGTCAAAGAGCACGTCGCACCCAATATACACATTTTTCCCTATCTTGACTCCCTGCGCACGGTACAGGCGCACCCGTACGGAAGGTAGGGGGAAATTCGAGGCTAATCTCCCACAAAACCAATGTTTCAGGTACCTAAGGACAAACAGGAACCGGTTCGTATTCTCCCTCTCGCATAGTTCACGCACCGACCCGAATTCGCGATTAAAACTCACACTCCCACCCGGTCTGGTTCCCCCGGTCTTTTCCGTGCCTGAACCGTACTATTTTCCAATAATAACCTGTCTGCAGACATTTTTTATAATTCCTACCATTGCTTGTATCTTTCAAGCAATAAATGGTAATCTCCCACCCCTCGGATCCTTCCGAAAAAATATTTCAAGCCTTCTGGAAATTATTGATATCAAAAAAACGCTCTGGAGAGCAACAGATGTCAGAAGTATCTTGTGTGTGAGATAGATTTATCACTCTTGCCATTTTTCCGTCATTAGTTATTTGGGGGGTATCCCCTTCATTTCCTGAAATGACTGAGGATTGCTTTGCCCGTGTTCATTGTACCATCCATAAGCATTCCAAGAACCCATTCCGGATTGCTCGCAGCCCACCGCTCCGGGTGTACTGTCAGATAGAGCGGGTACCGGGTACCAGACCGGATATACGCGATCAACTCATCAGTAGTTTCTGCAAGTGGCAGATCCGTGTCACTAACAGACATCCGGTCACGTAAAGAGTGCTTTCCGCTCCAGTTGCGCCCGGTATCCGTAAAGTATGCAGTACCTTCAATCGACAGATACGCTTCACCGATAATCCCGAGCTCATGAAAATCATAGTTCTTCCATAGATCGCGGTTATCAAATTTTGAAAGTGGACTGCCATGCATGCAGATCGTATGGATTTCCGCAACGGTCCGTAACGACCGGAGTTCACACTCAAAAAGAGTGATTGCTTTCTTCAGGTCACCCTTTGCTTTACTGAGGGTCTCATAATGATAGCCGATCTCATGGCCCATATCACGGATTGCACCGATAATTTCCGGCCGAAATGTATAGGGGTACCGGAAATAAAAAGTGGAATGAATCCCCAGGGAATGTTCAAGTTTGGCAATTCTGAATGCATTCTTAATCTTCCGGTCCACATCGTGCCGGAGGATCACAATCTTCCGATCGCAATTTCCTGGAACTTCAAGATAGCACCCCACCGTTATTATCGTGTAGCCGCTCTCAAGAAGTGTGTGGCAGAGTTCACGGTATTTTCCAAGGGTAAAATCACGGATCAATCGGTTCGCCTTAAAAATGTATCACGCTTCTCCCCCATATACTGATTCCCCCGTATTCTCTGCCAATGGAGAGGAGGATACAACAACAGGACAAAATTCTTTGGAATTTAATTGCAGAGTGCCACAATTACTGTTTATGCGAAGTCTTCTCTCGGGATGAGGGCTTTGATAAAATAAAAATATAGGTCGGTATAATAGGTATTAATATTCTTATCGCCCATTTCGGAATTTTTCGAATCAGAGCTTTCTTGCGGATAATATCTTCAGCATTAAATATGTCGGGATTTTCAATAATATTTATCGTATAATCCGTGATGAAAAACCGGGTAAACAGGTTTTTTATCCCAAAATAGGATCGGAGATTCTCATAGTAGGGTCTTTCTCTATTCATAATATATAAATACAAATTTGCAATCGGTTTCGGAAACCAAGACAATAAGGGTAGCCTGTAATGGGGCTCAATAATGCAGAACCGGTTTCCTGCCCCAAAATAACAGAAACCCCCGGATTTTAATATGCGGAATATCTCATCCATTAATGCGTTGGCATCCGGGACATGTTCATAAACATGGTTGCAAATGACAATATCATACGTTTCGTTTTTAAAAGGGAGCCGGATTGCATCGCCAATTATAAAATAACTGTTAGTTTTTTTCTGAAAATACCCTGTTTTTATCGCGGGTTCATCTAAATCTATCCCAATAGATTCTCTCACTTCAGCAGATAGAAAATTTGTATTTATTCCTGCTGAGCATCCAATATCAAGGCATCGGCAGGTTTGGAGATCTTTTATACTGAAATTATTGATAACACTCACTATTTTTTTAGCTTTTACTGCTCTGGCATTAGCATCATATAATGAGGGATCTTTAATGGAATAATCCAACTGGTAACCGGTCATGAAGGTTCCCGTTTCTTTTTTATGGATCTTTCTCGTGTATCAGCATATACCTCAGAAAATTCCCGTGATATTTCATCCCATGAAAACCGTGTTCTTACGGTCTCATATCCGTTTTTCCGGAACTGGTTAGCCAGCGTAACATCGGATATCAGAGTAATAATTTTTTCAGCAAGATTTTTCTCATCATTACAGGGAAATAAATAGCCATTCTTTCCATCATCGATGATATCCGGTATTCCCCCGACATTGCTCCCGATTACTGGTACTCCGTAGGACATTGCCTCAAGCAGAACAACTCCCAATCCTTCCATGACCATCCCCCGTGACGATCGCGACGGAAGAACAAGAACCGATGCACCGGAATAGAGATCCAGCAGACGTTCATTATTAACCTGGCCAAGAAACTCAATGTGATCTTCGATTCCCAATTCCTGCACAAGTTTTTCGAGGTTGCCGAGTTCTTCACCAATTCCGACAATAGTGAGGATGGCATGTGGTTTTTCCTGCAGAACCTGTACCATCACCCGTACCAGGGTGTCGACGCCTTTCCATTCAATGAGCCTGCCCACATACAGGATCCGGGGGAGATCGGTTATTGAAGTATGATCACTCATTTCTTCCGGTGCGATCACGCCCATCGGGATTACCCTGCTGGGACAGGGAAGCGGGAGAAGATTTTCTATGATATTTTTTGTATAGGTACTATTGGTGGTCAGAAAATCCGTTCCTGAAAGGATTAGCCGGATAACCGGTTTCAGTATACTCCATCTGCAGAACACCTGCGCATCAGCAACATGGGAGGAAACGATATGGGGCTTGTGTCTGATTTTTTTACAAACCATGCCCACAAGTCCCTGGGGGACAATCCAGTGCGAGTGAATGATATCGATATCGTACCGGCAAATTATCCGGTCGGTGGTGTACCATTCAGATAGGAAAAACAGGGGAAGCTGAATCCATGCGAGTAGCGAATGGACCAGACTGAAATACATGCCGGATTCCGTGGACAATCTTTCCAGGTGGTACGGATAAAAGTAGGGAAACCGGTGGATTATAATCCCGTCAATCTCTTCTTCGAATTCCAGTCCCGGGAGATGAGGACAGATTACGTGTACTTCGTTTCCTCGTTCAACCTGCCCATGAGCCTGGTAGTAAATAAATTTCCCGTGAAAATCTCCAGTTCTGTAAGGAAAAGAACTGGTCAGAATAGCGATTTTCATGATAATTCACCCATGCCGGTTAGCCGTGATCTGTCTTGTGACACGGATTTTATCTCACGCTTCCCAGTCCGCAAGCGAGATCTCCCGGTTCTCCTGGATATCGAACATCAGGGCAAACGACAGGAACTGCATCCCCAGCGCGAAGATCAGAAGCGAGAGCACCCCGCGGACAAAAAGCGGGCCGTGTTCGATAAATACATAATAGAGCGTGAAGAGACCGGCAAGAAAACCGAGAAGCGATAACACAAATCCAAAGGAATAGAAGATCACGATGGGATGGAAACTCAGCACAACATATTTCATCCGGAGCCGGTACAGGAAATCCTTGAAGAGAAGCCACGACACTTTCCAGATGTAGGGGCCGTACCGGATCTTCGACTGCTCACGCCCGTACCGTGCCGGCATCTCCACGTCCATGACCCGGAAGCCAAACACGTTCAGTTTGACCAGCAGGTCATTGCAGTACCCGTACCGCGGATAAACAGTATCGAGATTCAGCCGTTCGAGTGCATGTGCGGACACTGCCGTGTACCCGTTCTGGGGATCCATCAGTTTCCAGTATCCTGATGAGAATTTGGTGCAGAACGTAAGTATCGTGTTGCCAATAAACCTCCACTTACTCATCCCCTTCCGGTACTCCGGGCTGAGGAGCCGGTTGCCTTTGGTATAGTCCGCCTTGTTCTGGACGATCGGGGTGACAAGGGCGGGCAGGACTTCGGGATCCATCTGGTTGTCACCGGCCATGACCACGAAAACCTGCATCCGGTCGAGAAGTCCCTGCTTATAGCCCGTCATGATGGCCGCACCAACTCCCCGGTTCTGTTCATGGCAGAGAGGAACTACCCGCGGATCCTGTTTTGCATATTCTTCGGTGATCTCCTGCGTCCTGTCGGTGGAGGCATCATTCACGACATAAATTTTATCAACGCCTGCCGGGATTGAAGCCAGGGTATCCTTTATCAGAAGAGCCTCATTGTACGCAGGGACAACCACGCAGAGATGTGAATTCTGGAACATGCGAATCAATTCACCCGTAAATACACAATTGGGGAGATCAAAAGCCCCGTTCTCACAGGCTATATGCGTCGTGATAGTTAAAAAGACATGCAGGAAATACCGAAGAGCCGAACAACGGATTTAATACGATACCGGGTAAGAATTAATAGACTCATGGGTGCAAAAATCAGTCCTGCACGGGAAAAAAAAGCCGGTCGATCCGACACAACAAAGGCAAGTGATTCCGGCAATGGATCTCTCTCTCTCCAGAACTATTTTTCAGGAAAATACCGGGACTGGGGAATCTGCTGTGTAATCTTCTGCGCTGCATTGTTTGTAATCATCACGATCTCAAACCCGGCGCTCTTCATCAATGATGAATGGATCACCGTGAACCAGGTCCACCAGCTGGATATCGGTCACCAGATTACCATCAACGAAGGGAAGTACGGTGTTTTCCAGAACGGTACGCCGTCCCCGTATTTCGCATTCCGGAAAAATGTCCTGATGTATTCCCTTGCACTGCCCCTTGCATCGCTCCCGGTTCTGAAACTGTTCGGTCTCTTTGCCGATCATTTCCGCCTTGCTGTGATCACGCTCTGGGCGTTTTTGCCGTTCTTTGCATCAGTCATATTCTGTGCATGTTACCCGGCGCGGGCGAGGATTGGCAACACACGGATACCATTCATTACTGCCGCAGCGGGTTTTCTCCTTCTTGCAGCAAACCTCCTCGTGTATTCTCCCTTTACCTGGTCTGCACCCGATGCCCCCATTGAAGTTGCCGCAGTTGTCTTCACGGACCATATCCTCTTTGCGCTCACGATGGTCGTGACGTACCTTATTGCACGCATCATTTTCGAAGACCGGTGGAAAGCGATCTTTGCCGTCCTTTCCGCGGGTGCCTGCTCGGCATACCTCTTCTGGGGTGCCAATGCCAAGGATCACATGGCAACCGCGTTTGTATTCTCGCTGGTCCTCTACTGGTTTATCCGGTACCTCAAATCCCGCAAGATCCTGGACGCGGCAGCCGGGTTCTTCTGCATCGGGATACTTGCCTGGATCCGGCCGGAAGTCGGGTTCTCCGCATTCCTCTGCTTTGGCATCTTTGTCATTGCTGATAATCTCCTGCGGGCATATCGCGGAGTACTCCCCTTCAGGGAGGGAATTGCGCACTGTCTCACGCCACTTGCCACGCTCATCGGAGCCATCCCGTTCTTCATCAACAATATCATCACGTCCGGCAATCCGTTCACCCCTGCATTCCTCCTGGAAGAAAAGGCCCGCCTGGGTGCTGAAATGGTCCAGGTCCTGGCGGTGAACCATACCGTGACCGTCAGCCAGTCGGTTACGGCAAACCCGCTGGCGGTGGGCAGCGACCTGATAGGAACAATCGGGCACTTCTTCTTTTCGGTATCCCCCAACCCCCTGCCGGACATTTATGGCATTTTGTTCTTCCCGGCGTCGGGCAGCATGGGGATGTTCTTTGTTGTGCCCATTGCGCTTGTTGCCCTGCTGCTCCTCCCGCTCGTTCTTCTTAACGTGCGTGACAAGAGCGTGTATGCGAAACGCGAACTCCTCCTGTTCCTGCTGCTCGCATCCGGTGTTGTGATCCTGGCATACGTCCACGGACTCTCGGGACTGAATTCCAGCCAGGGAATCGGCCCGGATATCCGGTATCTTTCCCCCATGTACCTTCCGGTCATCCTCCTGAGTCTTCTCCTTTTAGAAGATACGATCCTGTTCGCTCATCCACGCACCCTGGTGAGCAGATCCTGCCTGCTGGGAATCGTGCTCATCCCGGTTCTCCTCCTCATAATGATCCTCTTCAGGCCGGCCTGGGAACCCATTGCGGTGTTGCTTCCCTATTCCGGAGCAAACCACTATTCGATCTACCCGTATTTTTTCGTGCTCCTCATCATGATCGAAATGATAATCACGCTCGCGGTGGTTGCAGCATATCACCTTACCGGGCGCAAGGCTGACCGTATCACGGATCTCCTGCTTCCGATCCTTATTGTGACGGTCCTGTGCTGGCAGGTTCTGATGATCTTCCTTATCTCGCCGGAGGCAAAATTCAACGGCTATACGTTCTGGATACCGGGAGTCGATGCACTCTGCAACCGGTTCCTCGTTGTGACGACGCTGCCGTAAGGCGACACCGACCGTTAGTAGGTAAAACTAAGTGTGCCCAACAAATCAGGGAACGTGTTAATGTGTCGTAAGGTCTGCGATTTGATCAGCCGACAAAGACGAGGTATTGGTATATATCGATCTTATTTCCCTCTCATCGGAGTATAAAAAAATCTGGGGGAGCGGGGGCATTAATACGATAGAGACGTGGGATATATTTCCTGAACCATCCTGATAGCTTCGGATTATCTGACTGTCATGGATATCCCATGCGCTTTCCGAATTTATCCCTCGATCCAAGATGAACGGAAAATAAAAAACACCAATAATCTGGATAATGATGGAAATTATGCTTAAGGTTAAAATACCGATGACTACAACCTTCTTTTTTATGTCGGATAAAGGAGTTATCGTGAAGGATTCAAAAAACAGGGCCATATAAATGGCCAGTATGGGAAGCATACCTACAAGGTATCGCGGACCATAGCCATAACCTCCATGCCAATCGCTAAAGAAACTATAAATTAAAATGTCCAGAAGTATTACCGGTCCAAACCATTTGAAAAGTATA
>Ga0172381_10005077_pt1 | contig 13440 bp, 12 predicted proteins | sample Leawel6488metaG_FD_119754 | JGI IMG/M metagenome (GOLD analysis project Ga0172381, IMG submission 119754) | Leachate microbial communities from a municipal landfill in Southern Ontario, Canada - Leachate well 64-88 metaG | ecosystem: Engineered > Solid waste > Landfill > Unclassified | place... | reverse complement strand
TGTTATGCTGTAAGCCGTGGTATGCACGGTTTCGGCATAGCTGGCTATCTGCTTTTCGCTTCGCGGCCCGCCCGGCAGAATTTGTATATCCCCGGTAGTCTTGACGAAGTTATGCAGTTCACAACTTGTGGCGTTATCCCCTGTCCAATCCTTATAGATAACCGCATAGCCGGTTAGCTGCCCCGTGATTTTAGCTTCCGCTATATCCTTCGCCTTGTTGCTGGTCTTATAGTCGATAACCCGCCCATCCCTTGTGGCAAGGTCCACCACACCCACATAAGGCACCCGGCCAAGCAATACTTCGCGCTTGAATTCTATTAAGGAAGGGGCAAGGTCCGGTGCAAAGTCCTTGATATAGGTTTCGGCAAAGTGTTGGCCCACTTCCCGTAAGCGTTTATCGTCCGGGTAGCCTGCCGCCTTTAATTCCTTTTTCCAGTCCTTGTCAAATTCTTTCGCCCAAGAAGTGGCCGCTTTTAGATACCCGTCCCGCTTCAGCGTCATATAGCGCTGGAAAGTGTTATGCAAGGCACTGCCAAAACATTGGTCGATAGACGGGCGCCCCGGTCGACCGTCGATATAGCGGCACTTATATTTATAGGGGCAATTCCAGTAGCAGGTAATTTGACTATGGCTTAAATAGCCTTTAGGTAGGTGATACAATTCTTTTCCCCTTTGCTGCAATATCCGTAGTGGTTATTCCACCATAGGCATTGATGAAGTAGACATACGCTGTTCATAAAAGGGCAAATTCTTGGCTGTTGCCCCCGCTGCCCATACGGGTAATAACTAAACAAATCCATGAAATATCACCGGGCAGATAGGTTCCACCAGTTCCCGTATTCTGTTTGCCATTTCCTGAATTTCGGCTTGTGCCGCCCCATCGGCCCGTAGGGTGTAGAAGTGTCTGATAGCCCGCCCGTTCATGGTCAATACTTCGGTAGTATAGCAGGCTTCCGGCAAAAGATATGCCGCATCTTCACGGTTTATGCCCATATCAACTAGTTGTTTGTAACCGCGTCGGGCAGCTTCCACGGCATGGTGGAAGACGGCAAACCGGCAAACGTCATTAGCGATATCTTCCGGGGTGTGGGATAAGAAGTCAGACATATCCACGGCCCGCTGGCTTTCCACCGTGGGGGATACGCCTATGCGGTGCCTACCCTGCTGTTCCAAGCATCGGCGGCTTATGCCTTCGACGTAGAAAGTGAAACTAACGTGTTCTAAAAGGCTTGTATGCCCGGCCTTAATGCTGTTTTTTAATACAGCCATCGTGCCTTGTTTGTGGCGGCAGACAGACAGGGCAATAAGTAAGGTGCCGTTCGGGTCACCTGTCCGGTCGATTAACTTAATTTCCATTGCCTACCATCCTTACCACGGCCACAATGTCTTGATTTAGACGCCAAGTTTTTACCCGGCAACTGTCGCTACAATACTTGCCGTGGCTTCTTTCGCCAAGATAGTAAGACGGGCAGCCTTTGCACTTACCCACATAGAAGCGGGTATCCGGGTAATGCCTTGCCGTATAATCAAGGTCTTCAAGGCTGTTTATTTGAATTTTCAATTGCTATCACCATCTTTTCATGCAAGTATTTTTTAAGTGTCGCTGCGATTTCCCCCCGGTAGTTCAGCAGGTCGGTTTCACTGCCCGTCCAGTCGGTTACTTCGCCAAGCCGCCGTGCTACTTCCATAGCTTCGGCCCGCCTATTGTAATTCGTTTCTTTAATGTGCCGCCCGCTGTTTATGTGGGTAATGCCCCACGCATCCGTTAAAGGCTGCCCGGCATTATCAAACATGCGATGCACGGCAAGGCCGGGAACGCCCGATACCTGATAAGCCGTTACTTCTTTGATGCCTTTAGTTGTGGCAACTTGAATTATCACGTTATCGCCCCTTTACATTATTTACTGCAATCGTGTCTTTATTGTAACAAAAGGAAGGGCCGGTGTCAAGCACCGGCCCGGCGTTCTAGTGTAATACAACTAGATGAAGGTAGGCTACATAGATGGTTAAGGCCAAGGCTAAGTAACCGTAAATAGCTTTACGGGGGGGCTTACTTGTTGTCAGTTTTTCAATTCGATTGTCGATTATTGACTGTTTTTTAAGCGCTTTCATTTGATAGTCGATATCGGATATTAACAACGTTTCCCGGTGCATTCGTGTTGTATTCCCCACTGTTTTATGGTAACTTTTCCGGGCAATGGCCCGGTTTTTCATCCGTCGTAGCGTTTCCTTTTGGAATGTCAATTCATCTTGCAAGTTGTCACCCCCCTTCGTGTCCGGGTTTTAACCCGGTGCCATTGAAACGATAACACAATTGTTACCGTTTGTCAATGAAGTAGTTTTCTATGCCTTCTACCCGTGTTAAACGGCGTATTACCGCTTTGTCAAAGTGCATTAATTCAAACTTGAAGACCTTTAAGTCTTCCCCAAGGTATATGGGCCGGTCGAAGTGATATAAGCTGAACCCCCTTGTTACCGGCCTTTCTTCGATTCCTTCGCAGTAGTTATCTTCCCGTATGAACGGCACCCACTGGCGTATGGCAACAATGTGTGTTGCTTCTTTTATCTGCGTCCCGTCCACGAAGGCTTGATACCCCCGGACAAGCAATATTTTGTTATCCATTTTATTCCAGCCCTTCCCTGATATGTTTGATTAGTGGGGTTACCGGGCAGTCAGAATACAGGCAATAGCCCTGCTTATGCACCGGGCATAAATTCTTTTCGCAAAATTCCTTGACCAGCTTATCTATTGCATCTACCGCTTTATCTACCATTTACTTGCCCCCATAACATGAAATTAAATAACGCAAACGGCATTGTATGGCTTCCATGTGGCCGGTTAGTATATCATCCCCGGCTTCACGGGCTAATACTTGACCTTGACTGGTCAACTTTTCCAGACAGCGAAGCAATGTTAATTTCATCTTGTCTTCACCTGCCGTTACACCGTGCGTTACTGTTAACTGCATTATATCATATCAGCCACACATGACAACAAAAAAAGGCTAACACGGGGGCAGGTCGTGTTAGCCTTCTATTACACGGTTACTTGCCGTGCAATTCTTCCATAGCCCGCCGTATCATTTCATCGATGCGGGCCATTTGTTCTTCTTTGGTTTCCACAGGATAGTTAACCGTTAGTGTCGGGAAGCCGTCCACGGGCGTATTTATCCACCGCAAGCAATATAGCAGTTATTACCGCCTGAAGCATTACATCAGGCACGAAGTCCGCTATATTTCCCTTTATGAAGGTTATCCCGGCAGCTATGGCCCCGGCCAACATGGCACGGCCAAGGCGTATCAGCGCCCTTTTTATGTTTTCGTTCATTTAATCATCCCCTTATTTAATATCCGGTCTGGCTTTTACCAGCTTCTTGATTTCCCGCCGTAGGTAATCCCCGCCCCGCCCCTTTACCCCCGGCAGAAAGTTTAAGTCCCATTTGCCCATTTGCGGTATGTCCAGCTTGGCATATACTTCACCGTGGGTCAACACGGTTTTGTCCGTCACCGGTATCTTGTATCTGTTGCACATTTTAGTTACCAAATAGATAAGGCTTGCCATCTGTGCCTTTGTCGGGGGATAAGGCCCAAAGTTCAAGGGCCGTTCCGTTGCGCCCATGCAAGCACAGATAGATATGCCTATGCTGTCGGTATTGCAATGGTAGGTGTGGGCCGCATACCCCACAGATAACGGGGGTTCATTACGCCTTACCGGCACCGCCGGTATGATATCCCCGTCCTTATCTATCAAGTAGTGGTAATGAACCTTGTCCGTTGCATTCGGGTAAGGCCCGCCCGCCGTCCAGTGGATAATTATACGCTTCATTTGCCTTTCACTTCCTTATAATCAAGATAGCAATATAGCACCAGTAATGCCAGCGCCAGTATGCCGAATTCGATAGTATGCTTTGCTACAAAGGCTATCAATCCTTATCCCGCCTTTCAAGGCATATTAGCCGTTCGTCCAGCTTATTAATTGCCTGTTGCAACACCTTTACCAGTGTGGTTAGTTCGGTTAACGCACAGGTGTTGTTCTGAATAACCACCAGCAAGGTTTTAATAACATAGTAAACCAGCCACATAGCACACGCCAAGGCCAACACGCCAAGGCCATAATCAGCTAATGAAAACGGCATAATAATTCCCCCTTACGCCGGAACGGTAATAAGATTCGTTATAGTCGGTCGTTTGTCCGCTTGCCCAGTAACTGCTACAGCATTAGTTGTGGCGGTCCCCAGTTTTACGGCGTTGCCGGGGTCTGCCGCCCCATAGACCACCTGCGCCCCGTTGCATCTGCCGCCGGTATCATAAGTAATCTGCAACCAAATAGTGCTGGTAACATTCGGCGGTAATACAAGCGTCATAGTAGCATCAGACCGCACCCGGTAACCGTCGATATAAGCCACACCCAAAGGCACATTCAGCGTTAAGCCCGTGCTGCCAAAGGGGGTAAACCCCGTTTTTACCCAGTTGTTATTGAAGAAACTGGCGAAGATAGCTGCCAACATGGCTTCAGTAAAGTATTCCCCGTATCCCCCGCCCCCCACGTCGTTAACCGTGGGGAAAACAAACACTGCCATTTATACCACCGCTTTCCATACAGACGGTTTAACCGTCTGTTATACTATAGCCTGTATTGACCAAGAATAAACCAAGGTTATATCTTCGTTCTTTTCTACCGGGGCGTGAACCACCCGTGCAAACATTGTCCCGCCCAAACCCGCCGTCCACAAACCCGCTTCCCTGATAGACAGGGCGTTGGCTTCGGTGCTGCCGATATAGGTTTGTGTGGTCAGCATGTAGTATGCGCTGTCTACAACGTGCCGGGTAATAGCCATACGGTATCTTTCATCCTGCAATTCCGTATCCCCCACCGTGGGGGCGGTATTGCCCACGCCGATAGCCAAATAACCTATACTGTCAGCAGACGTTCCGGCAAGCAATCTGCTGATTAGATTCTTACCGGCGTTAGTTATTAAATTATGGGCGTGTTCTGTCCTGATTAGCCTACCTACTTGGAAAACTTCGACGGTTACGTTTTCCTTTAAGTGTAGCGGGCTTATCGGGCTATTCTTAAAAAATCTAAGCATAAATCGCTTCCCCCGTTGCTATCAGACCGCCCACACCGGAAAGTTTAGCCCCATGGTATGATATTTCACACATGGAAACTTCAGCGTTTACATTAGCTACTAAATCAAGCCGCTGATAGCTGATACCGGGTGTCCGGGCCGTATTTTCAGTGTTCAACACTTGCTTCACCTGTATTATACCATTAGTCAGGTTAGTTGTTAAGCCTGTGATAACGCCGCCGTTGACTGCCGGTGTCCACGCAGACCAAGTTAACCCGCCGTCAACCGATACCCGCGTATAGATTTCTAGCCGGGTATCGTTCGGTGTAGTTCCCTGCCATTCTATATTGCTGAAGTAGGCCGGGTTAGCCGGAAGCGGGCAGGCAAATTCTATCACCCGGTTCCCGGTTAGACAATACGGGCTGTGAACGCTACAGACAAGACTTGACAAGGTGGGCGTTAGCCGGTTGTTGGTCGTAGTCATCCAAACTTTAGTCTTCAATCGGGCATTAGTAAGGTCTGCCCCGGCAATGCCGGGTATGGCCCCGCCCCGGACGACATCAGACCAACCGGCCCAAGTTGCGCCCCCGTCAAGCGATAAGTTCGTCTGAATATACAAATCGCATTGCAGGGGAACGGCGGCTTCCCAATCTATAAAGCTAACGCAGGCATCCGTGGTCGATATATCCATTTCCGGGCTTTCCCTATAACCCGTGTCAGAATAGCTTACCCATATATTATCCACAGTCATGGGGCCGCTAAACGATATCAGGCCGTCTGCATATACTGCCGGGAATTGACCGGCAGACGTGCCGTTAAATGATATAGTCACCCAGTCACCTTCTGCTAAGATATGGCACTTGAAAACGTCTTCATACCAAACTTCATTATGGGGCATCATAATATAGCCGTATTCTTTCTTTTCTAACCACCGGGGGTTATAGTGCATTGTCCACGTGCCTATGCTGAACTTGCTGTATTTAACCCCTTCATCATCGGTTATGGTGCCTATATTACGCCAGATAACTAAGTCATCCCCAAAGTAGACCATGCCGTTATGCACCGCTGTTCCCGGATAGGGCAGATGATACCCCCAATCAAAGGCCATTTCAAAGTGGCCGCTGTGTTGAATGTCCCGCCTGATACCGCTTTCCGGCGGTATGGATATTACACCCCCGTTTGCAACCGGTGTGCCTGCAATAACCGTCCAGCCTGATAGGCTATCGCAGGTATCAGGCCCATAGCCGGAAAGGGTAAGCCCGGTTCCCTGTGCCAAGGTGCCGTAAAGCGTTCCAAGGGCAAATTCGGTCGCAGTGTCTTCAGTAAAGGTATTGTCCGTGGTGCCGCTGGAAAAGTCTAACACTACAGGGCCGGTGCCGGAAAGGTCGGTTCTTTCTTCTTCCGTAATAAAGTCATCAAGATAATGCTTATCGCAAGCTACCCTTCCCCACGGTAAGCGGCTTGCAAGTCCGAATGTTTCGTCAAGGTCGTATTGGTCCGGCCCACCGGTTGCCAGCTTGGTTAGCTTACTGTCTTGTTGACCGACAAAGTATCCATTAGCCGCTTTCGCCCAGTTCTTAAAGAATTCTACCCAACCGCCGATATACAGGCCGGATAGGGCGGTAACACTATAGCGCATGAACAGACCGCTATCATCCCCATAGTTTACCTGCGTGATAAGGTAGGTTCCACCGATTGCAAGGCCCGGTATGGTGATATCAATAAGCTGTCCGGGGGCAAGCCCGCTGCGCCGGGTATCGAAAGTCACCGTTTCAGGAATAACGCCATATCGGTTTAGCAAGCCCTGAACATGCTGGATAGCAACATCCAAGCTATCTATGCCCGTTTCAGTGACATAGTTTTCATAGATACCACTGCCGCCTTCTACCGCCTGCCTATCCTTTACGGCGTCCGTGTCGGTGTGCCTAAAAGCGATGTTAAAGAAGCCGGTGTAAGTAATGGTTATAACGTCGCTGGAAGTTAGCGCCGGTATTTCAATTTCTGCCCCGGCGGCATCCTTGCCCTTGTCGTTCTGTGTTATCGTGTTGCTATCCTGCGCCCATATCCATTGCAGGTTTTCTTCCTGTAAGCCCACGGTTTGCGGCAGGCCGTTAACAAGAATGGCCGGTGCATCAGCTATCGGGAACTTGACGGTAAAGGTTCTGTTGTATCCGTCCCCGGTAAAACTAGCCCCTTGTCCGGGGTTTGTTCTATCCTTACCGGCCTTGATGCCCTGCTGGTTACGGTATTGTTCACGGGTTAGATTGATTTTCGGGTTGCTGTAACCGCCCCCGCCTGCCACAATAGCCCACGGTGCCACAGTGGCCGCCCTGTCAATAAAGTGCAGCCGTTTCTTGTTGTCTATCCACCACAGATAGCCGGTAATATTCGCCAGTTCGTTGAAGGCTGCGTTAACCGTGGTATAGTCGAACATGGCCCGCGTAATGGTAGGCCCATCAATTAAGCTGCCTGCTGTTACCCCGTCATCGGCAAGGTATTTTAACACGATATCGGCCATTATATCCCCGGCGGCCATATCTTCGTAAATTTCAGCTACATAGAATCTATCGGTATATGCTGAATAGTCGATACAACTTATAGACTGATAAAGCGGTATCCCGCCCGGCAGGGGCGTATCCCGTTCCACCGTGTCAATCGTTCCGGCAAAGATGGTGCTTTCCCCGCCTGCATAGCCCTGCGTATAAACTATGGCAGACATGCGGTAAAGGTGGGGGCTGTCCGGTGCGTTGTCGGTATCAAAAGTAGCCTTCAGCAGTAGGTTCACGTCTTCGCAGTCTTCCGGCAAGCCCGGTATGTCATCGTAATTTGTGCATAGCTGCCAGCTTGCCCCGTCATCAAGGGAAGAATAAACCTGCAAGGTCTGTCCGTTTGACCGTGCGTTCCATGTCACTTGGCTTTCCCTTGATAGTCCAACCGGCGTTAAATCAAGCGTATCCCAAATATAGCTGCCTTCATTAGCCGTTATGCTGAAGTTACACCATCTGTTCGTCTGGTTAACTTTCAAGATAGCCATTTCAAAGTCGTCACCGTTGCGGGTTATATTATCAGTTACCAGCAAGTCACCGGCATAAAATTCTATGCTGCCGTTCGGGTAGATTTCAAACCGCCAGTCGCTATTGAAGGGCCGGTCGGTATAACTGATAAAGTCACCGTCCCAAGTGCCGCCCAAGCGGTATATTTGCTGTCCACAGATACGAACGCCGGTATAGCTGATATCTTTAGTAACATTTACCCGGACGGTAAAGCGGCCAGACGGTATTTGATATCCGTCATAGCGCAAATAGTCTTCGCCGGATACACCCACGCCCTTAACAACGCCAGTGCTTTCAATTGACCAGTCAGGCACCGGCTGTTCTTCTTCCGGCGGGTTGGCAAGGTAAATAGCTGTCCAGTCGTCATAAAGGTCTTCGTCGAAGGCATCGGCACGGCTTATCAAGGCCAGATAGTCTTCGCCGTTGCTGTCAGTCAACACTTCAACGCCGGTCAAGTTGCCGGTAAAGTCTGCCGCCTGCCCCGTGTGGGCGCCCACCTTATCACCGTAAAGGGTGCGTATAACCACCTTTTCGCCCGGCTTGTAAAGCGTCGGGGTGTCCGGCGTTTTGTGAACCAAGGTAAAGCTAACCGTGTTGCGCTGGTGCAGGTTGTTATCGCCCTTCAAGGTGCTTACCCGGACATGGCCGGACACTTCATTGTCGCTAATAAAGACTTCGGTGTGGTAGCCAAGGGATACTTTATTTACCTGTGTGGTTCCCAGTGTCAACGTTCCGGCACCCACTAAACTAACAGTTGATGTAGATGCTGCTATACCACTAGTTGCCAGTGTTCCGGCAGCGTCCAGCGAATCGGCAACGGCTTCTTTGACTACGATTGCTTCGCCGGTTAAACTGCCCGCACCGCTTACGCTGCCTGAATCGTGCGATATCTTTTTGCCCAGTGCGTCTAAATCACCGGCGCCGTTCATCTGATAGGCGTCACCTATGATATACCGGTTACCCGCCGCTGCCAGCGTCCCGGCCCCGGATAGACTGGCAACGCCAAGCACCTGCACAAATTCAGGCATGGCCGTTATGGCACCGCTACCGGATACGGACGCTTCAAGGTCGTTATAAACCACACCGCCGATAACCGTTATGCTGCCCGCACCGGCACACAGGGCGCCGCCGGTTGTAGGTTCCCACGGTAGGCAGTCTACCCAGTCAAGCCCGATAAACGAACCGTCAAGGTAGGTGTAAATATCACCGTTAGCTACAACTATCAGGCTAAGTTGTGCTGTCGGGCCTGCATCCCCCGCTGCTGTCAATGTCCCGGCACCAGACAGGCTACCCGTCCCACCTGTTATCCTGCCGCCTATGGCAGTTAAACTGCCAGCGCCGTTAATATCGGCTTCTATCAATATTTCTGCTATTTCACCTGCCGCCGCTAAACTTCCCGCCCCGGATAGGCTTGCTGCCCCGGTTACTTCGGTCAAGTCAAAGGTATTGATAGTATCATACAACACACCATCTACAGTCAAAAAGCCCCACATACCATTCAGCAAGGGGAAGACCACGCCGGACGGGGTAGAAAACGGCAAATAAATAGCCGGTTCTTGTGCCGTTCCGAATAACATTCCTGCCCCGGCTATGGACGCGCTTGCCGCTTGCTGTCTTGTGCCGGTGCCGGACAAGCTACCGGCGCCGCCTATTAGCGCCACACCTTGGAAGGGGTTATCTACTATGCCGCTGCCAGACAAGCTACCGGCCCCAGTTACGCCGGTTATACCCGTTAAAACTGTCAAACCTGCCGCACCACACAGGGCATAACCGTTGCAAGTGGCCGTGCCTAAAAGTGTTTCGCCCCCGCCGGATTCAAGCAACTGCCCGTCCGGCCAGCGTCGAACGTCACCGTTAGCGTATATCCACTTATAGGTGCTACCTTCGACACGTGCAGTTACAGGCAGCCCGTAAGCCATCATAGCTTGCTGTTGCAGTCTACGTGCAGCAAGTGTAGCGTTCTTCCAATCCTGCCCGGTGTGCCATTTACCGTTTTGAAAACGGGCGTGAAAGTCGTTATAATCTATTTCGCCGGAAGACTGGTTAAAGTCCCAAAGGGGCGTAGCATAGCCTAAATGTTCTTCCTGAAAGTAGTATAGCCCATAGTCCCGTAGGTCTTTAGCAAGTGAAGTAAAAAAGCCTTCCTGAAACCTTACCGGCATGTGGCTATTTACCACCACAGCGATATCCGGGTTAGCATGGGCCGGTATGGGTATGGTGGTTGTGGCACTGCCGGTAACATCCCCGGCGGCAAGTTCCGCACCTGTAGATGCATTATAGATGTGATAACGATAGTATTTGACCGGTAAGTTCAAAACTAAGTTGCCTGCCGTAATGCTGCCTATATCATCCCACAGATAGACCACATAGCCTATACCGTCTTCACCGGCGGCTTCGTAAATATCCACACCGGACGGCACACTTACAATACTGCTGCGCTTCGGGGTAAACCCGGCCCGGCTAAACCGCGCCCGCTGCATAACGGTATCCATGGCAAGAAAGTAATCCATAACCTGCCCGTCAAGATAAGCTGCGTTATGTTCATTCCACGGTTGATTATCGTTTATTTCGACAGATACACAGTTAGTTAAACTTGCCCACAGTTGGCGCCGGATATACTTGTAATTGCCCGCCGGTTCCGTATAATCCATGTTCGGGCCTTCGTCATAATTAATGGGCTTTGTTTGTCCCCCAAGCCCCGATATTTCGGCCCGTATCATGGCAGGGTCGCTGCCCCATATCCAGTCATGGCTATCTGCGCTGTTGTGGAAATTCAGCATGTCAACGGCGTTTGATGTCCTGCCGTTAAAGTCGGTGTAGTCATCGTTGCAGGCAAGGATTCTGTCTGTGTGGCTGTTCAGGTAATTAAACCAGTAGGTATCCCAAGCGTTCCCGCCAGATTCGACGCTGCCTTCATTAACCAGTTCTATAATCACATTGCTATAGCTGCCTACTGTAGCGATAACCTTGTCAACCAGCGCCTTTTGGTCTGCTATTAAAGTAGCATTGCCGGTGTTGTAGAATTCGGCTGCGTTATCACATTCATTGCCAAAGTCATACCGGCCATTGCTGTTATTGCTGGTGTTCCAAGGGTGTGCCTGCCAGCGATAGGTGCCGTTATATTTTAGGCTGCACCTATCGAATATGGCTATTTCAACGTAGATGCCTTTTGCGTAAGCATCGGCCACCATGGCTTGAAGCTGTGTCCAGTAAGCAGCATTCCAGACAGTTAAATTAGCCTTCAGTGTTTGCGGGCTTACAAAATAAGGTATTTGCGCCGTGCCGTTGCCACAGGCTGCAAGGCTTACCCATCCGTGTAAAATCCACAGTCGATATTTGTTTATCTTGTGGGCGGCAAGCTGTGTGTGCAGGGATTGGTAAAAGGTATCATTCGGCTTGTCATTTAAGTTGACGGACGGATACCCCGCAAAGTATATCGCCTTGCCGTGTTCATTAGTTAGCCAGTATGCCATTTATTGCCCGCCCCCGTTAAGCCTGATTATAGAAGGCATATTCTTAATGACAGCCTTTGCCACCGGTTGACTGTCGATATTTAAATATATATTCTGCGTTACACCGCTGCCCGCTGCCCCGGCGCCACCTGCTGCCACCGTGGGTTTATATTCGTTGTAAGGGTTGTAGGCCACCGGCGCCTTGACGGCTTCCGTTGCCGTGGTTGCCACCGTCGAAGCCTGTTTACGCATACCTTTTAGCAGGGCCAGCATGGGTAAGATAAACATCCAGCCGCCCGGCTTCCACATAAATTCCAGTGCCTTGCTTACCATTTCAGCGATTTTCAGTGCCTTGATTGCATGGTCAATTATACTATCAATGATAGTATCAAGCAAGGTGTTCAGAACGTCCGTCATCGACGATACGTTCTTGACCATGTTCTTTAAGACACCGGTTAACGCTGATTCTACTGCAACGCCTATTTCCTTGACCGCCTGTGCTATCTGATAGGCAAGGCTGCCAAAGGCTTCTTCAATCTTTTTCAGTTCTTCAAGCCACTGCTGATAACGCGGGTCGTTAGCTATGGCTTCCATGGCTTTATCATATTCGCCGTATTTAGTCAAGTATTCGTTGAACAGGTCGGTAATGGCCCGCTTGTATATTTCGGCCTTGGCAGACATTTCATCCCACACATCCATAGTCCTGCCAAGCGCTTCCATTTCAAAACGCAGCTTGGCAAGGCTGTTCGTCGCTTCATCGGCAACGCCCTTTAGTATTTTGTCCCAGTTAGCTTCCCGCCACAATCTTTCGGCTTCTTCGTAGGCTTCCATAGCCCGCTCGAATTCTTCGCTGTTCATTATTTCATCAAGCGTTTTTTTAGCCGCAAGGCCCGCCACAAGGATTGCTACCACGGCGGCCTTCCAAGCGTCCCGGATAGCAGACGCCCGGCTTTCTTCGTCCTTATCCCCGAATAGCATATCTTCCCATTGCATTTGCGTAATGCTATCTTTGGCATCTTCAAGGGCTTTCTTTATCTTATCTACGTATGTAGCTTTGGCTATTTCTTCTTGCAACGCCCTTATTTTTTCCAAGATAGCAATAACTTCAGGGTCGGACATAAATTCATCAAGGTTCTTGCCCGCCCCGATATAGGTTTTAATCAGGGCATCCATGGCAGACTGGTAAAGGGAAAGCCGTGCTTGTGCTTCTTCAAGCGCATTTTCAGGGAAGATAGCTTTTTTCCAATCTATTGCTTTTAAGGCACTGTTTAAATCATCAACTGCTTTTTTGATATCATCTGCAAAAGTTATCTTCTTTAGGTCTTCTACCAACTTGTTGTATTCGTCCATTAGCTTCTGAAGTTCAGGCATAGCCATAACTTCTTCGACAGACTTACCGGCCATAATCGCCTTGTCCACGATATCCATTATAGCAGACTTGTAAGCGCCGATAACGGCATTCATCTTTTCTGCTTCACTGCCGCCGAATAGCTTTTGTTCCCATTCCGCTTTTTCGATTTCCTTGCCCACGTTCTTTATGGTATCGCCCAGTTTTTTTATGGCGTCTTCATATTCCTTGACCTTGGTTTCTTCGTCAAGCTGTGCATTCAGTTCTTCCAGTTTCTTCTTTAGTTCCTGAACCTTCGGGTCAGCACTATCAAGGCCCATCCTGATTAAATCAGTGATAGCTTGTTTGATAGCATCTATCTTCGCCTGTGTGGGGTTGTCTTCCATGCCCAGTTTAGTAAAGGCTTCGATTTTCCGCAAGGCCCGGTGGTAGTCATGCATAATGGCTTCCACCTTCAAAGATTTAAGCTGTTTGTTTAGCTTCTGAATAGCGGGGTCCGTGGAAGCCAAACCCTTTTC
>Ga0172381_10005076_pt1 | contig 13441 bp, 14 predicted proteins | sample Leawel6488metaG_FD_119754 | JGI IMG/M metagenome (GOLD analysis project Ga0172381, IMG submission 119754) | Leachate microbial communities from a municipal landfill in Southern Ontario, Canada - Leachate well 64-88 metaG | ecosystem: Engineered > Solid waste > Landfill > Unclassified | place... | reverse complement strand
CCCCTTGCGACATTAAAGAGCGTAGAGATCGGTATACAACCCTTGATCGGTTTCATGACTTACAAGAATGGAACGTTGACATTTATTCTACACGATCGTTCAAGGATGCATGAAATCGCTGACATGATTCGTCCACAGTTGTTTAAAGGAACTACGCTTTGGATCACATATGGTTGGCGACATCCACCCGAACAAAATAACCCATATGCTCAATTCATAAACCAAAACTTGATGATGCGAGAAGCATTCATGGTCGTCAATAGCGAATTCTCGTTCGACAATGCCGGTCAAGTAGAGATAAAATTACACATTGCAACACATGGAGCACGTACCGCTGAGGCGGCTTCTGTGATAGGTGCGGGTAGCGATGTAAGCAAACAATTGATGAGACTACAGGATATATCACATCGAATTTCTTATGCACAACAACGACTTGGCCTTGAAGCTCCTCAAGGGATAAAAGACGAAGTGCGAGCGTATGAACTAATTGACTTCGCTACACGTGGTGCATTCCCTGACATGGATCAAAAACAGATGGGTGTCGCGCTAAGGAAACTTGATGCACTATTATCATCAGGAAGATTCAATAGCGAAACAAAACAAATAGCAACACAGTTAAAGAACGATTTAAAGACATTATATAAGGGAAACACAAACGAAGGTAAGTTTGATGAGTTATTGAAGAATACATATGAAAGAGCGACGGCTGAAAAATTTGCAGAAGTGATCAATCAAGCTGATCCATTTTTGCCGAGTGAACAAGTGATAAATAAGTTCAAACACCAGATGCCAGACTGGTTCGATAGAAACTTGCTCATCGCAGAGTATAAGAACGCAGAGAAAGCAAATGCGTCATCAAAGGCGGCTGGCCACAAATTCAAGAGACAAATTGTTTCATTCGGTAAACTGTTTACAGTGTTTGTAGGTGATGCTCTTTCTCAACTCGAAGAGATAGACGAAGTACAATTGTTCTTCTATAAATTAAACGACAACTGTGGACCGGTAAGCAGCATAAACATAGCTGAATTTCCTATTGAGATCTCGGCGTTTATGAAGAAGTACAACGATTATGTGTACCAAAAGCGTGCTGAAAGCGTGACGATAAAGGAATTTTTAGGGTTACTGATATCGAGCCAATTTACTGATCCACGGTCATTGGGATTCGGAATGAGAGGGTTCTACGAGGCTTATGATCCCAAATCTCCCGATCCAAAAGCGAGAGATAAAACACAAGCGAAATTTGAAAGCGCTCTTGCCGCTCGACAAGCAAAATATGGTGTGTTCAAATATCCGTCGATACAAATATTATTCGAGACCGTACATGCTCGAAGTGATGAAGCTCAAATTCCTGTAGATCTATTACAAGTACTCGAGTATGCAGATGCACCGAATGTAGCGAAATTTAACAATGCCGATAATAATAAGAATGGTATGTATAAGCGAATTATGCGTATCCACGTGTACGATAAAGCAGTAGATATATTTCCTGCTGAAAGCCGCTTGTTGAGAGACAAAGTGGGAGGTGTCATCGAGGTTCCTCCTACACCAGAAGGAAAAGCACTTTTTGAAAAACTTCAAGACATTCAACGTCGATATGGTGTCGGTTCGAGTGAAGCGTCTAAAAAAGCTGCCGAACTTGTTGAAATGTCTGTTGGAAATCTACCTGGAAATACTGGAACAGTGAAAATTAAAGCTCACGATGTTCAACCTGCGACAAGATCTAGAAGTTCTTTAACACAACTAACAGATGAGATTTCAAAACGAGTACCAACTATTCATTATGGCAGTAATGGAACAACGATTACTTCATGTAATATAAGCACTAAAGCCGATGCAAGGGTAAGCACGGTGAACATGATTCGCCCCGGTTCAAATGGTTCACAATTATCGCCCAATGGTTCTGGCACAGGTGGCTTACCCGTTCGAATTATACCGACGACGATAAACATGGAGTCATTAGGATGTCCTTTGGCTGCGCCGGGTCAACTTTACTTTCTATCTGCAGACACAGGCACAACTTTGGACAATCTTGTAATTTTGACAAATATAACGCATACAATTGCCCCGGGTAAATTTTCCACTTCATGGAGTTTTGGGTATAGTGACGGGTATGCACGATATGAAGGAGTGCAAAGTATCGCTACATCATTCACTGCTCTTACTGGCATTTAAATAAATTCTTTTGATGTACATATCACAAGAATAGTGTATACTATTGGTCATGGAAACAATAGAAATTTTGTCTAGTGAGTATAAACGAATTTATTGTACTGTCGGTGTAACACCTGATAGTGGTGAACCATTTATAAAAATTGGTGACACAAAGCATATTGACGTCGGCGACCGCGATACATATGTACGTGATTATAATGTGTTTGATTGGGAAGCATTAAAAGATTGTGGCGCTCGATATCGTGATTATGATTTACATTCATTTCTTGATAAGAATTATGATTCGTTTATTTATCGAACAGAGTTTGCAAAAAAAGGCCGTGAACAATATGATATTATGAAATCTTCATCTTTATATGAATCATTTGTTAATGATGGAAAAACTTGGGGAGAAAAATCAAAATCCATTCTTGTTGATTTACTTAATCAAGTTCGATTACATTTTCATAGTGGAATTCAAAACAAGAAATATGATTTTGTTTCTCGTTTAGAACAAACAGAATGTGTCAATAAAATTGTACGTTATTTTACGAAATGCAATGGAAAAGGAAAATTTCTTATCGCGGCTAAAATGCGCTTTGGTAAAACATTTACAACGTACAACGCTTGTCTTACCTTGAATACAAAAAAAGTTTTGATTATTACATATAAACCCGCGGCAAAAAGTTCTTGGGAAGACGATTTAAATAATCACGTTAATTTTGATAATTGTATATTCTTTGACTACAAAGAGAACGTTCATCCAATATTCGATGCCTCATCAAAAATGAACGTGTTCTTTGTTTCATTTCAATCTTTATTGTCAAATGATCGTATGGAAAGCGAAAAATTTGATTGGATTTATTCGACAGAATGGGATGTAGTTGTTTTAGACGAAATCCATTACGGAACAGATACGTCTAAAGCAAAAGAGATTTTGTCTCGACTAAACGTACAAAAAGAACTTCATTTAAGCGGAACTCCATTTAAACAAATGTTACTTGGAGAATTTGACAGAGAAAATACATTTAATTGGACATATGTTGATGAACAAGAAGCTAAACGAGCTGAACGTAGTTCTTTATTTGATGATTTTGACGTCAAGAAAACGATGTATCAATCATTACCTATGATGAAATTCTTTAGTATTGATATCGATTGGAGTGATAGTGAACTTGCGAAAATTAATCGTAAATACAATGATGAAGAATATCCCACACTAGCGAAAGTTTTCGCAGTTGAAAATAACGAATTTATTAACCTTGGTGGTGTACGAGCAATTTTAACTACATTGATGAAGAAATTTCCGGAATCAAATTATGTTAAAGACTCTTCTTCGCTTGATCATATTTTTATGCTTGTTCCGGGTGTCGATGCAGGTCGAACTTTGTGCAAAGAGCTAAAAAATAATTCATTGTTTAAAACATACGAAATTATTGACGCTTGTGGTTCTGGTGAAGACGTTGATGTAGACATTGTAGATGTAAAATCAAAGATCAAACGTTGTGATCGAACAATTACAGTTTCTTGTGGTCGCTTCACAGAAGCCGTTACAGTCGAACAATGGGGAACAGTTGTGATGTTAAGCGATATGGCTTCACCTTCAACGTATATGCAAACAATATTTCGTTGTCAGTCACCAAACACAAAACTTCGAGATGGAAATTATAAGAAAGAATGTTATGTTGTTGACTTTGATCTTAATCGAACTTTGTCAGCAATTTATCAATATGTTGCTCATACATGTTGTGATAGTGAATATGTTGAAAAAACATTTCGAAGATTTCTGTTAAATGCTCCGATTTATAATTCTGTTGTTTCGAGCGTTGAATTTAATGAGATGCAAGACTTTAATGAAATCTTTCGAATTGCTCAAGACGTTACAACGTCAGGTAAAGTAAATCGTTTTAATGGAAACACGGTTTTACTTCCCAATGTTTTTGATGAGTCTTGTTTTGGGATTGTAAAAGGTATCGATTGTGATAAAACACTCGTTTCTAAACTTGAGTCTATTATTACATCAAACAAGAATCTTAAAAAAGGAAAGACGTTTAACGTAGAAAAAAGTAAAATTCGAGATAAAGAACTTAACATTAACAATACTTCTATACAAAAACTCTTGATGGCATGTCGAGTGATTGAAATGCGGTTGCCTCGTTACTTAGAGATCTCAGAGATGATTGAACGTTGTTTGAGTGATTTGTTTATTGTTGGTGACGAAGAAACAGAAGAAATATTTCAAGACGTTGTTGGAATTACTCGTAGTGAATTTAAGACTCTCGTTGATGCAGGATTCTTTGATCATGGTGCACTAGACGACAAGATAGGATATTTTGCTATTCTAGATGATGAATTGTCATTTTAAATAAGAAACATAATTTATGAAAACGTTACGTAATAAATTAGAATTATTGATTAAGCGTCAAGATGTACTTAATAATGCATCTATGTTTGTTTCAACTCCATATAAACTTGTTGAAAAAATGATTGATCAATTACCAAACGATGTTTTATTTTCAACTACAAAAACTTTTATTGATTATTCATGTGGAACCGGAACATTTTTGCTGTGTTTATTTGTAAGATTGTTTGAAAATTTAGAAAATATTATACCAAACGAACAAGAAAGAGTAAGAAATATTATTTCACGTTTATTTGGTGTTGATAATAATAAAACGCAGTTTTTAATTGCTAGAAAGTTTTTTATGAGACTATTAAATAAATTTGATGTTCATAATAAAAAGTTAAATTTGTACAATGAAGATAGTCTAAAATATAATTTTAATAGCATGAAATTTGATGTCATACTAGGAAATCCACCATTTCAACCTGAAACTTCTTCACGCGAGAATAATTCTGGCTCTGGATCTGGACAAAAAATTTGGCATAAATTTATTGAACGAGCGTTTGATTTGGTTAAAGATGATGGTCATTTACTTTTCGTAACGCCACATAACTGGCGAGAAGGAAATTTTAAGCCTCGATCGCCGTGCAATAAAATTCGTGAATTAATTTTTGCAAAAGCAATTAAATGGTATGAAGATGTTAAATTATATTTTCCGCAAGTAGGACATTCAAATAGTATTGATGCGTGGCATGTGTCGATGAGTGATAAAAATACAATAAATCAAACATGTATAAATAAACAATTACTTCCGAAAGATGTTAACAATATTGAAATTATTTCTAAGTTTTTTGACGTTTGTGATTCTTTAGAGTCAATAAAATATATTCCACGACGTGGAACAGGCTCTTTGGGAGATATATCAAAACAAATAGAAGGTGATGAAAAACATAAATATCGTGTAGCAAATACGTCAGCACAAGTTCGTAAAGGATATTTTAACTGGACAAGTAATAAACCAAATTATTTTGATAATAAAAAAGTAATTGTGTCAGATAGTGGTTCTATGATTGTGATGTTAGATGATGGAACGTGCGCGAATGGTGAACATACGGCGGCATATCTTTTAAGTGAAAACGATAATGGACAAACGTTAATTGATTTTTTAAATTCACCTTTAATCAAATTAATTGCTGGACAATTTATGCAAGAAGGCGCAATAGGATTTCCACTTCATCTTTTTGAAAAGATTCCACAAAAGATTTTTGATTTTAAGTGGGATGAAGAAAATTTTGTAAATTCTACAAAAGAATTATTTGGAATTGGAATTGGAATATGATAGAAATTACCAATGATAAAATTCATGATATTAAATTACGTATTGAAAACTATATTACGACACAACAGGAACAAATTATAAAAAATCATTTATGTAGATTATATAATTCTATTGAACTTGTACTAAGAAATAGCGATTCTATTGATGTCACCGGGTTTTTATTTCGTTCACAAATGGAAAATATTATTAATATTTTAATTTTGTTAAAAGATGAAAAAAAAGAATTAATAACAAAATTGTCATTTTGGGAAATAAGAACATCGTTTTTGTTAAATAACGAAAATAAAATTTTTTTTGAAAATAAATCTATATTAGATAAAGATAAATTTCATAGATTGAGAATGTATAGTGGCCCTTATGCTAATATTATAGATAATATAAAATTGTTTATTAATGATGAGTATGAACAAAAATTTCAAAAATATGGGTCAATTACAAGTTGTAGTAAACATTGGTTACAAAATAATAAAAACTCAATTGAGTTATTGTTTAAATTATATAATTTTAATGAAGAATTAAAAAATATTCTTCGTTATTTATATAAAGTTTCTTGTGGATATGTTCATAACACATCATGTTATATTGCGCTTCATGATATTAATAAACAAATTGAAAACAATATTAGAATGTATTTTTCAATTTTAGAAATATTTTTTGAATGTCAACAAGTTAAAATTAAAATTTTAAATGATTAATCGTATTAAAAAATTTGGTGAAGTATTCACTCCCGCTTCTCTCGTTCTTAAGATGCTAAAACAGCTTCCACAAGAAGTCTTTATAGATCCCAACAAAACATTTGCCGATTTAACAGGTTGTGGTAATGGTGCTTTTCTTGTTCCTGTTCTTAAACTAAAGCTTAAACTTGGTTCTACACCTGAACAAGCTTTATTAACAATTTATGGAATTGATATTCAAGAAGACAATGTATTAGAATGTAGAGAGAATTTATTGGTCTCTTGTGAGAAGATAACAAATTTATCTAGAACTCAGGAATGGATTGACATCGTTACTAAACATATTGTATGTGCGAACGCTTTAACTTGCGACATAGACAAAATTTTCTTATAAACACTAATTCTCTTATGTTATAATAAAATTATGAAATACGTTCCCCAAAAAGACGATGTCATCACCATCATCGAAAATGACAAAACAATTAAACAACTCGTTGTACTTAAATCTTTAGATGAACATAGTTGTTTGCTCAACAAACTCGATTTTTTTGAAGACAATCTAACTCTTCTCATCTGTCGCAACAGTCGTGATATCGTCTATAATGTTATGATCATTGATATGTTGTTCAATGTATATGACATCAAGCGTAACAATGAGTTCATCGTAAACAATCATGATATATTTCTCTACGTAAAAGAAAGTTGATCTCTATGTATAAATCTGTTCTAGATATTTTTGCCCCTTTTACCGCGACATTTGAGGGTCGAATTCCTTATATGTACCAAGACGTACTCGGACTTGTCACGATCGGTCTTGGATGTTTGATTGATCCAGTTACAATGGCTGTTACACTTCCGTTTTATCGCAAGTCAGACAATAAATTAGCTACTGTTGATGAAATTCGTCAAGAATGGAATCTTATTAAAAACGATAAAACACTTGCATCTAAAGGTCATCTAGCTGCGAAAAAGATTGCTACGCTTTATTTAAAACAAGAAGACATTGATAAGCTTGCGAATAAACGTCTTTTATTATTTGAACAAGAACTTAAAAAAGTATTTCTTGATTGGGATAATTTTCCAGCAAATGCGCAACTTGCTATTTTGTCTATGACGTGGGCAATAGGCTCTTTATTTTATAAAGAGTTTCCAAAGTTTACGAAGTTTTGTAATAACAAGAGTTGGTGGGAAGCATCGACAGAGTGCAAGATGCGAGAAGAAGGAAATGCAGGTCTTGTTCCACGTAATGAAACGAATAAGAAATTGCTTGAATGTGCTGAACTTTATCCAGCGAGTGAAGAAATTATATTGGATTAATGCAATTCGTTATTTCATCTCGTCTCACGGGTACGTCACAACACTTGTTTGTTGATGATAATAAACTTACGTGGGTAGATGAAATTCCACAAAATGTGTATCAAATGTCAGGTGAACATAAACAATTCGCTTGCCTTGATACACTTTGTCGTTTGAATAATATGACAGTCGATTTTCTTGATGAACGTTATAAGAATGTTTTGTCTACGTTGTTTCCAAACAAGACAATCGATTATCTTCCAAACAAATTGTTGATGTCTAAACAACATTATCGAGATTATCTTAAGAATATTGTAATTCAAATCAATAATAACCAACATTTGCTTGATAAAAAATACTACGAAGGAACGTGGGTGCCCTCAAGCGACATTTTTAATCTATTACAACCTTCATTGATCGACGTTGAAAAGTGGCAAAATTTAATCGATAGTGATGATTGTGGAAATAAACCGGTCGTAAAATCATTCATACCCGACAAAAGTGGGTATTGTGGTCAAACAATTTATGACCGTTTCGGTACACGTACGGGTCGTTTGACAGTCGATTCAGGACCACAGATTCTTACGCTCAAACGAGATTTACGTAACATATTAAAGTCTCGTTTTAAAAACGGTAACATTGCTTACTATGATTTTCGTGCTCTTGAAGTACGTATCGTTCTTTATGAAGCCGGAAAACAATGTTTACACACAGACGTGTATCAATTCATAAATGATGATCTATTCGAGGGTAAAGCTGACAGAGACGTTATCAAAAAAGTTGTTATTGCTAAATTATATGGGCGAAGTGATGAACTTCTTGGTAACGATTTGGGAATAAAAAATACAAAGCTTCATGTGTTTGTTGATAAGATCACAAAGTATTTTAACTTCGATAAACTCTATAAACGAGTTAAAGATCAATATGTAAAAGATCTATTTGTGTATAACAAGTACGGTCGTAAGATTTTAACACCCGAACCACTCCCGCACATTCTATTCAATAGTTATGCCCAAAGTTCAGGTGTTGATGTAACTTTATTAGGATTTACAGACATATGTAAAAATATTTTGCAGACAAGCGACATTCCACTTTTTCTTTTACATGATGCGATTTTGTTTGATACAGAAGACGTTAATAAGTTGCCTGAAATTGTGTGGATTAAGATTCCTGGATTCATACAAAAGTTTCCAGTCAAAAGAGAAATAATTAGTTGAACATCTAGATTTTCATGTGATATGATTTTAATATAAATTATGTCACAATCAAGACGAGAAGTAATTAATAATTTAGCGAAATATGTTTTTAACGTAGTAAAGTTAAATGGATTTCATACACATACTTTGTCTGAGAAAGAGAAGTTAGATATTTTTCCATCATATGTTGCAAATCTTCATAGTGAGATTTCTGAATTGTGGGAAGCGTATCGAAATAATAGACTATTTGAAGATTGCGACAAAGCTGATAAAATGGAAGCTTTGGGATTGAAACGTTTATCTTGTCTTGAAGAAGAACTTGCTGATGAAATTTTACGTTGTCTTGACATAGCACATGAGTTTCAAGTTGATATTGGTCAAGCGCTTATAGATAAAATGAAATTTAATGAAACTCGCGAATGGAAACACGGGAAAAGAGTTTAAATCATGAGCAATAAAAATTTATCCGCTGAACAGATTGATTTGAATTATAAGAAAGTTCTTGAGTTTGTTAATAAGCTTGGTGAACGTTCTGTCAACATCAATTCTCTTCTTGATGTTCTTGGTGAGCGTTACGCTCTTTGTCCAGCGAGTGCAAGGCTTGAGCAACATTCTTGCTTTCCGGGTGGTCTTGTAGAACATTCACTACGAGTGCTCACTAATGCCCTAAAAATTCGTAAGGCGTTTGAATATGATATCTCACTTGAGTCGATAATAATCACTGCGTTGTTTCATGATCTTGGAAAGATAGGTGATCTAGAAGAATCTTATTATGTTGAACAAGATTCTCAATGGCACCGTGATAAGCTTGGTGAAATGTATAAATACAATAAAAAATGTCAATACATGACCGTTCCACATCGTAGTGTCTGGTTACTTCAACAGTTTGGCATTAAGTTAACTCGAGATGAAATGATTGCGATTCTTGTACATGACGGACAATATGTAGATGATAATAAATCATATAAAAATCGTGAACCATTACTTGCTGATGTGATTCATCATGCAGATTTCATTGCTTCGAAACAGGAGAAAGAATCATAAAATGAAATATAATAGTTATAAACTTATTCTTGACGGCAATCGTAACACAAAAGAAATTATTGATGAAGTACAAAGGTTTGGTGCATCTATATTTCAAATTGATGTGCAAGATGATGAATGGATAGTAGAAAACTTACCTGATGACGTCATAAGACACGTAAAAGGTATTTACACATTTGAAGAAATTACTCTTTGATAAAGGAATAAAATTATGAACGATTTAAATTGTAATTATTTGTCAATTATGAATATCAAAAATGACACAACAGATTGTCAATATGATTCGTATGGCAGAGTCATTTATTCAATTTCTGATGACGGAGAAAGTTATTGGTTTTCTTACTGGCCTGGTCAATTAACAGACGATATCGTTAGTCATATTTATGGTGATGTTTTGTGAAATTTGCCATATTTATATATAAATGCAAACAAATTTGCGAGCATATATAAGAACGATTTTACAAGAAATTAAAAAAGAACAAAAAGAAAACGAAGAAATAATTGATGAATTTAGTGGTTGTGGGTCGATTGTTGGAGCAATGGTTCCACCAACACCTGAACAAATAAGACAAAATAAGAAAAAACCAAAACCAGTTAAAATAGCATAAAAGTTAAACAAACAATAACAAAAACAATAAAATTTACTCATGTCAAAAAGAATCTTATCAAAGGCGTACTCGTCTGAAACAGAAAAACTTGTGTATGATGCAGCTTACTACTCGAATCATACGAAATATTATGAACGTGGAATTCCAAACTTTGTTCAATATTTAAAAGAGAACTTTGAATTTGAGTCGATTGCTGACATCGGTTGCGGAACGGGCGCATTCGTCGCACCTTTGCAAACAGAAAAGAAAGTATATGGATTTGATTTTTCTGTAGGTAGCAAAGATGTTACGTTTTTAGATCAAGAGAACCGTTATGAAGCTGATTTGACCGTTACTGACTCGACGAAAGTTGCACAAGGCGTCGATCTTGTTATGTCGCTTGAAGTATATGAACATATTCGAGCAGAGTTTGAAAAGATTTATCTTGACAATGTGTTTGGACTAAATGCTAAATACGTGATTATATCCTGTGCTCCCAGTGGGCAGTGGGGCCGTCATCATGTAAATTGTAAATCGATTGAAGAGGTGATAAAAACAATAGAAGAAAACTATCCACAATATAAATTAAATGAAGAAAAAATAACTAATTTTAAGAAAATAAAATCATTAGCATCGTTTTATAAACGAAATACACTTGTGTTTGTAAAAGAATAACTAAAAAGAATAAAATAAATTTGAAAGGTAAAATTAAAATGGCAATAGATATTGAAGCAATTCGTCGTAAACTAGCGCAACTCAATCGTGAAAAGACTCCTTCCAAGAAATGGAAGCCACAAGAAGTAGGTAATACAAAGATTCGTGCGCTACCATGGCCGTCAAAGCTAACTTCTGAAGGTACACCCTTTATTGAGCGATTTTTCTATTATATCGGTACTGACACCGTTCTTACACCGAAGCAATTTGGCGAAGAAGATCCAGTCGATGAGATCATTCACGCTCTTTGGAAGTCAAAGGATCAGGCCGATAAAGACACGGCAAAAAAGATTATGCCAAAGATGAAAGCATATCTTCCCGTTCTGGTTAAAGGCGAAGAAGACAAAGGGGCTCAATTGTTTGAGTTTACACATGCTATCTATAAGCGTCTTCTTGGATTTTATATGGATGAAGATGGCGGCGATATTTGTGATATAACCGAAGGGTTTGATCTAAAGGTTACGATGTCTGATAATGGTCGAGTTTGGAATGGTAAGAAACAACTCGATATGACAATCGATTTGGGTAAACAAGGTCCACTTAATAAGTGGTTCGGCGGTGATGATGCTAAAGTTGAAGAACTTCTTTCAAAACTTCCTGACGTCGATGAAACTCTTAAGTTTAGTCGTAAGTCAACAGCTGAGGTAAAGATGATGCTCGATAAATGGCTTGCTGGTGCAGATGCAAGTGATTCTGACGAAGGAACAACTCGTGGGAAGTCATCGTCTGATGAGCTTGATAAGCTTGCTGACGAAGTAGTTACAACGGAAAAAAAGAAAGCAACGAAGAAAGCTGATGCAAGCGTTGTAGACAATGTAAAACCTGAGACTAGCAAAGCTCTTGATGATGCATTTGAAGATCTTATGAGCGATTGAAGCAATAATTGTGAGTAACTAAAGCGATTTATGGCCGAATAATACTCGGCCATAGTCGTATTCATATTGAGTTTTATAAAGAAAGAAATTTATCATGGCTAGACCAAAAAAAGAAGAAAAAGAAGTTGTTCAAGTTAATGACGATTCTGATGATATAGCAAAACAGTTAATAAAAGACATTAATAGAGAATTTGGTGTGCGAATGGCATATAACTTGTCTGATAACACAGCGCCTACGATTGTAAAACAATGGATATCATCACGTTCATTATTATTAGACTATGCGATTGCGAATAAACGTGGGGGTGGATATCCTGCTGGAAGAATAATTGAAATCGCTGGATTACCGTCGACTGGAAAATCACATTTAGCGTACGAAGCTGCTCGAAGTGTTCAAGAAGCAGGTGGACTTGTGATATACGTCGATACAGAAAATGCGACTCCTGTTGAAAAACTTGGCGACATGGGTCTTGATGTCACAAAACGTTTTGTTTATATCGACACTCATACGACTGAAGAAGTTTTTTCTGTTATTGATTCAATCATACAAAAATCAAAATGTTTATCTGATAAAGGATTGCCTATTTTGGCTATTTGGGATTCTGTTGCCGGAACCGCGCCTAAAGCAGAACTTGACGCGGCATATGATGCAAATAGCATGATGTTACAGGCTCGTGTATTATCGAAAGGATTTCGTAAAATAACTGGTCTTCTTGGTCAAACTGGTGTGACATTAATGTGTATTAATCAATTACGTATGAAGATGAGTACAAATCCATATAGCGACCCATATACTACACCTGGTGGCAATGCTATTCCATTCCATGCAAGTGTTCGTATTCGCTTAACAGGTGAAGGTTCTCAATTAAAAGATGCTAAAGGAAATGTAATTGGTATCAAAGTTCCATTAAAAATTATCAAGAACAAAGTGGCACCTCCGTTTCGTAATTTTTCAATAGAGATCTTGTTCGGTCGTGGGATTAATGAATATGAAACGTTACTTGATATGGGCATTGATTATTGTGAAGAAAACAAATATGTTGAACGTAATGGAAAACGTTATGAATTACTTGGTAAAGGTAAAAGTTGGAAAACATTTATGGTTTCTACGAACGATGGTGAAGTGTTACTAGAAAAGAAATGCACAAAGAACGATTTTGGTGATCTATTTAAAGATGAAGCAATGAAAACATTATTGCTTGAATTTTATGATGGTGTATT
>Ga0172381_10005075_pt1 | contig 13442 bp, 11 predicted proteins | sample Leawel6488metaG_FD_119754 | JGI IMG/M metagenome (GOLD analysis project Ga0172381, IMG submission 119754) | Leachate microbial communities from a municipal landfill in Southern Ontario, Canada - Leachate well 64-88 metaG | ecosystem: Engineered > Solid waste > Landfill > Unclassified | place... | reverse complement strand
TCTGTCCTTGATATCAAGAATTGTCCTGTCCTGGTCCCCCAATTGAATCAGTTGCTTCTGGACAGGACCTTCTTATGGGAGGAGGCCCGCAAGGCGATGTTCTCCAACAAGGTGAGCAATGGATTGGTTGAAGTGAATGTCTTCTGTGGCGACAAGGATGTCACTTGTGATCAGAAGATTGTACTTGCGACCATTGGCGGGCATACGTTCGCCGTCGATGGACGAGTGTTTTTTCAAGGGAATGCCTTTCTTCTTCCCCAAATGGGCTCTTTTGTTCAGCAGCAGACCGTAGGAAGCATTGTAATGGATTTGTATGGGGGTGTGGGGACTTTCAGCAAGTTTCTTGGAGCGGAACGGCAGATTACACTTGTGGAGCGGGATCCCAACTGTCTTCGTCTTGCAAAGCGGAATGTCCCCTTTGCCTCCCTCTACACCCAGGATGTGGCGCAATGGAAGCAGACGGGTCCGATTGATACCGTGGTGGTGGATCCTCCTCGTGTAGGTCTGGCGGATATGGTACCTGCCATGATAGCCTCCTGGAAACCTGCAAGGATTATCTATATGTCCTGCGACAGTGTGTCCTTGGCTAGGGATGTTTCCCGTTTTGCCAAGGTCGGGTATACTGCGAGAAGGCTGAAGGTGTTTGATATGTATCCCCAGACTTTTGGACAGGAAGCCTGTGTTGTTCTTGATGGTAAGGAGTCTGCTAATGCGTGATGGATTTCTCAAGTGTGCGACGTATTCTCCTGTGGTCCATGTCGCAGATTGTTCTTTCAATGAGGAACGTCTCAAGGAAGGCATAGAGAAGGCTGACAAGGAAGGGGTGCGCTTGATTGTCTTTCCGGAACTCTGCATCACCGGCTACACCTGCGCGGACCTGTTCTTGCAGCAGGTTCTGCTCAATGGTGCCCTTTCAGCTTTGTCCGATTTGATTCTTTTCAGCCGTGGGTTTGATATGGTGATGGTCTTTGGCCTCCCTTTGTCCTTTGGTGGATATCTTTATAATTGTGCTGTAGTGGTGTACAACGGCAAGATTCTCGGGGTTGTTCCCAAGAGCAACATACCGAATTATCAGGAATTCTATGAACGGCGTTGGTTCTCTCCCGCTCCCGAGGGGGTGTCGATTGTTACCTTGTGCCGTCAGTTGTGCCCTTTCGGGGCTTCCTTGTTGTTTGCCTGTACCACGATGCGGGACTTTGTTCTGGGTGTCGAGGTTTGTGAGGATCTCTGGGTTCCTCTTTCCCCCTCTGTCAATTTGGCTTTGGCTGGAGCAACGGTTATAGTCAATCCAAGCGCCAGTGACGAGTTGGTGGGAAAGGCTCAGTATCGCGTTTCCTTGGTATCCAGCCAAAGCGGGAAGCTTGTATGTGGGTATATCTACTGTGATGCCGGTTTTGGGGAATCCTCAACCGACTTGGTGTTCGCCTCCCATAATCTCATCTGTGAGAACGGGACCGTGCTTGGCGAGCAATTTGCCCGAAGCGCCCAGTTGCTGGTTACTGAACTGGATGTGAACAAGCTGGCATTGGAACGGAAAAGAATGACCACCTTCAACCAACGGCATACCGCATGCACCACGGTTGAGTTTGCCCTGACGGCAAAAGATGTTCATCTTACTCGATTTGTCGACCGTTCTCCCTTTGTCCCAAGTGATGAAGCCACTCGCTTCACCCGATGCGAGACGATTCTTACGCTTCAGAGCCTGGGATTGCAGAAACGTCTCAGCCATGTCAAGGTAAAGGACGTGGTTGTCGGTTTGTCCGGTGGCTTGGATTCCACCTTGGCCTTGTTGGTGTGTGTCCGTTCCTTTGATGCCCTTAATCTGGACAGAAAGGGAATTCTCGCAGTTACCATGCCAGGTTTCGGGACCACTAAGAGGACCAGGGGCAATGCCACTGTCCTCGCCAATGCGTTAGGAGTGAGCTTGTACGAGGTGGATATATCCAAGGCCGTGCTTCAGCATTTCGCTGATATCGGGCAGGATGTGAATACGACCGACATCACCTATGAGAACAGCCAAGCCAGGGAAAGGACCCAGATACTGATGGATCTGGCGAACAAACGCAATGCCCTGGTCATTGGGACCGGGGACCTTTCTGAACTTGCCTTGGGATGGGCGACGTATAACGGGGATCATATGTCCATGTATGCCGTCAATTGCTCGGTACCGAAGACCTTGGTCCGCCACTTGGTGAGACATGTGGCAATGAAGGAGAACGAGGAGATCAAAAAGGTGTTGCTTGATGTCATTGACACTCCGGTCAGTCCTGAATTGCTTCCCGCTTCCTCCAATGGAACAATCAGCCAGATCACCGAGGATATTGTTGGCCCCTATGAGCTTCATGACTTTTTCCTGTACTATATGGTGCGGTGGGGTTTTGAGCCCAAGAAGATTTTTCGCTTGGCTTTGATCGCTTTCGAGGATGTTTACCAACCTGACTTTATTCTCAAATGGCTGAAAAACTATTATCGCCGCTTTTTCAGCCAGCAGTTCAAGCGTTCCTGTTTGCCAGACGGGCCAAAAGTTGGTTCGGTAACTCTTTCTCCTAGAGGTGATTGGAGGATGCCGAGTGATGCTTGCGCTACTCTTTGGATAGATCAAGTGGAAAAGATTTCTTTGTGAGATTTTTTTGTATCCTTTTTGTATAACTTTTGTTTTACTTTACGTAGGGAGAATTTGCACGAATGAGAAAAATGAAGCTTGGTACGGTATGTTTGCTCCTGATATGTAGTGTGGCACTTGGAGCACAATCTGTCAGCAATTTATCCCTAGGAGGAATTGGAGCCTATCATTTTCCTGGTTCGGGAGATTATTTCTCACAAATGCAGTCGGTTGACAATTGGCAGGTTGGGGGATCTTTGTCGTTCCGTCTTTCTGTGGTCCAGCTTGAAGTAATGTTTCTTCCCTCCTCGTATGATGATGCGACAACACAGTTGTCCACCTTGATGCTTGCGGGTGTATCCATTCCTCTTTCTTCTGTTTCCAGCTTGGAGTTTGGAATGGGTCCCGCCATTAAGATACTGATTCCCAAAAGCGGGAATGATGACAGTAGCCTGAGTTACCTCCTGGAGGATGGTTCCATAGCTTCTTCCAGCACGGACTTCGGTACCTTGTTCACTTGCAGCCAGCTGTTTTGGAAGGCCGGTCTCAGTGTCAAGCTCGGGAATTTTGGTTTGCATACTTCGTATCTTTGCCCGACGGATCTTACGTTTCATTCGTTGTTTTCCCAACCAAAGGCTCAGGATTTCTTCCTATTTGATGAAGGAAGCCTGTGTGTGGCATTGACTTTCGATCTTTATTAAGGATAAACAGGGGTAACCATGAAAAAAATTCTAGCGTTACTTCTGGTTTTCTCCCTTAGTTGTTCCTTCCTTTTTGCCGAACAGTTCATTTCAATCGGTTTTGGTCCTTCTGCCCTTTATAATGTTTCATCTTCAAACTCCTTGGATGATTTGAAAAAGGTGAGCAATTATGATTTTGGTGCGGAGATGCGTGTCAAGATTATGCTGGTGAATTTCACCACCGCAGTCTTGCTCAACCCCCGGGTGGACAATGATTACGAGGTCTCTGTCCTGGTTACCGCCGGACTTGCTTTTGATTTTGGCAAATGCGTACGGCTTGGATTGGGCATTGGGCCCCGTTTCAAGGCGGTGATGGACCAAGAGGGGAAGGCTTGGGTAGTTAATTCGGAGAATGCTTTAGTTTTGGCGGATAATCTTATGGATATTCTCAGGAACTCACCTGTTTCCTATCGGGCCTCTCTGGATTATTTGGTAGGAAAGGTGAGCTTTGGTTTCACCTATCAGGTCGATAGTCAATTCAGGTTTAGAAGTTGGGAGGATATTAGGGATTTGGCGGATTTGGATTGGTCAACAGGAAAGGTTGGTATGACTGTCCTTTTTTCCTTGAGGTAAAATACTTGCGGGAAAACAAAATATAACATACACTATATGTAGATGGAAAGAGATTTATGAGAAAGGTTTATTTATTGAGAGGTAAAATTATGAAGAAAAAAGGTTTGCTGGTTGTTTTTTTAGTGCTTGTGTTGCTTTCTTCCACGCTTTCTGCTAAGGCGATTGGAATTAATGTCGGCGGTACTGCTCTTTACAATGTGAAGGCAGGGGAAATTTCTGGAACAAGTGGCTTTGCTGATATCAAGAATTATAACTTTGGGGCGGATGTCCGCGTGAAGTTGTTGGTATTCAATATCACCGCGATGGGCTTGTATAATGGCAAGACTACAATTGAAGACGTCAACATGCAGGAGATTTCTGGTCTGGTGACTGCGGGTTTGGCCTTTGATCTTGTGGATACGATTCGCATTGGTGTTGGCCTTGGACCACGCTTGAGAGCTTTGACCAGCGATTGGAAGACTTGGAAAGTCATGCAGGGAACGGAGACCGTGACTGCAAATAACTTCCAGGATGTATTTTTGAATGCTCCAATGACCTATAGGGCGACTGTTGACTTCCTTCTTGGTGGTATCGCTCTTGGGGTGAGCTATCAGGTTGATAGTACCTATACTTTCAAGGATTGGAAGAATGTGAAGAAGTTGACCGATATTGATTTGACAAGTGGCAAATTTGGTGCCTCCGTCATGTTCAACATCTAGGAGGGCGTTTCTTCAATCGACAAGCTTGGTCTTTACGACCAGGCTTTTTTTTGCCTTGTTGCCTTTTCTTTGGTGATGATTTCCGTTGTGTTTATGAAAAAATAATGGTAAGGTATGTTCGTGAATCAGGATAAAAGACCTTTGATCTGGGTGGCATTGATACTCATCCTTCTGGCTTTGCTTTGCCTTTCAATTATGATAGGACGTTATCCCATCGGTTTTTTTGACTTGTTCCGGATTCTTTTTTCCCGTATTGCACCTCTTGCAAGGACCTGGCCTGTGACCATGGAGAAAGTGGTGTTTGATATCAGATTGCCACGAATCCTCATGGCCGCTCTTGCAGGATGCTCCCTTGCTGTCGCGGGTTCCGCCTATCAAGGGGTGTTTCAGAACCCCATGGCGAGTCCTGACATCCTAGGGGCTTCCAATGGGGCCGCTTTCGGAGCTGCCCTGGCAATACTTTGGGGTCTCTCCCTTGAGGGCATTGTCCTGTTTTCTTTTACCTGCAGCCTGGTGGCGGTTGTCATGGTGTACCTCTTGTCCCGAAGGCTTCATACCCGCCGGACTACAGGCTTGATTCTTTGTGGTATCATGGTCGGTTCCTTGCTGAGTGCGGGAACCTCGTTCATTAAGCTTGTAGCTGATCCCACCAACGAATTGCCTGCCATAACCTATTGGCTTATGGGAAGTCTTTCCGGTGTCACCTGGAAGACTCTCCTTCACACTTTTCTGCCTTTGATGCTGGGTGTGGTCCCCCTGCTTTTGATTCGATGGAAGATTGATTTGCTGAGTCTCGGCGATGAGGAAGCCAGGGTGCTTGGCATGAATGTCGATCTGCTCAGGAAGATGGTGATATTTTGCTCGACTCTTGCCACCTCTGCCGTTATCGCCAACTGTGGTTTGATCGGATGGGTCGGTTTGGTTGTACCTCATTTGGCAAGAAGGCTGGTGGGCTCAAGTAATCGTCGGGTCTTGCCCGCCTCCGCACTGATGGGGGCTTCGTTTTTGGTGTTGGTTGATGATGTTTCCCGTAATCTTCTTTCAAGTGAGATTCCTATTGGGATTCTGACAGCTTTTATCGGTGCTCCTTTCTTCCTGTCCTTGATGTTGAGCAAGGAGAGCCACCAATGAGCATCGAGGTCAGGAATCTGCGGTTCGGTTATAAAAAGGATGAGGAGATCCTCCATGACATCGACTTTGCCGCCGCTGATGGAGAGATCACCACAATCATAGGACCCAACGGGGTGGGCAAGACCACCTTGTTCCGCTGCATCCTTGGTTTGGTTACCCCTCACTCAGGGACTGTTTTAGTCAATGGGCAGGATACGTGTCTTTGGTCGCATAAGAAATTCTCTTGCCAGGTGGCCTATGTGCCCCAGGCCTTTTATCCTACATTCAACTACAAATGCTTGGAAATGGTGTTGATGGGAGCCAATAACCGCATCGGGGCGTTTGGTACACCAGGATCGCGGGAAGTGGCGCAAGCGACAGAGTATATGAAAAGGCTGGGCATCGAGTATTTGAGTGACCGTCTGTTTCTGGAAGTCTCCGGAGGGGAGCGGCAATTGGTTCTTATTGTAAGAGCCCTCATGCAGAATGCGACCACTTTGCTTCTGGATGAACCGTCAGCGAATCTGGACTTTGGCAATCAGGCACGTGTTATGAAACAGATATCACTTTTGGCAGAGAGCGGATATTGTATTGTGCAGACCACCCATAATCCTGACCAGGCGTTTCTCTATTCCCAAAAGATCGCGGCTTTCAAAGAGGGGACTCTCTTTCAACAAGGAAAGCCACAAGAACTGATTAATGCGGATTTGATCAAGACGTTATACGGCATCGACACCCAAGTGGAGAGCCTGCTTGGCGATCGCATACGGGTGTGTGTGCCTCTTGAGATATTGAAAAGAGGAGAAGAAAAAGAATGAAAAGAATTCTGACGTGTATGGTGCTGGTTCTTCTGGTACTGGTCCCTTCGTTTGCCCAGCCTACCGTTGAACAGCAGGATGTGGTTGCTTCAGTGATCACTTTCACTGATGACTTGGGCAGGACGGTGCAACTTCCATCCAAGATTGACAGGATGCTGCCTTCGGGCACTTTGGCGCAGTATGTGCTTTTCCCTCTGTGCCCGGATAAGATGATTGGGGTTGGGGTCAATTGGTCCGATTCGGCAAAAGGAATCATTGCGGACAAGTATCTCAATCTGCCTATGGTTGGTCAGATATATGGCAGCAAAGCCTCCTTCAACCTTGAACAAGTATTGAAACTGGATCCGCAGGTGGTCATCGATGTAGGAGAACGTAAAAGTGGAATGAGTGAGAACCTTGATAAGCTGCAGCAACAACTGGGGATTCCTATCATTCATATCGACGCCACCAATGCCACCATGGACAAGGCCTACGCGAGACTCGGGAACCTGCTTGGCTGTCCTGAGGAAGGAAAATTGCTTGGTGACTATTGCCGGACTGTGCTTGAAAGGACAAAAGCTATCGTGGGTTCCACTCCTGTGCAGGGTATATATGTCTTAGGCGCGAAGGGTGTGAATGTCCTTGCAAAAGGAAGCTACCAGAGTGAGTCGGTGGATATCCTGATGGATAATCTGGCTGTTTTGGAGAATCCTTCCTCCAAGGGGACCGGCAACGAAGTGGATATGGAGCGGATTCTCTCTTGGAATCCTCAATATGTCATTTTCTCGCATGATGCCCAGGATGTATATGCGCATGCGGCCACGGATTCCCTTTGGTCCCAGGTGGACGCCATCAAGGATGGTCATTTCTATCTGGCACCTAACACACCTCAGGACTGGTTGGGCAATCCTCCTTCAGTGAATCGCTTCCTTGGTCTTGTCTGGGCCGCCAAGATGCTCTATCCTCAGGCTGCCACCTATGACCTGTATGAGGAGATAGCCAAGTACTTCAAGTTGTTCTATCATGCGACAGTAAGCAAGGATCAGATACAGGCGATTATTCAGAAATAGTTTTTAATTTGCTTGCAAAGAGCCATTCAGGAGTGCCGTGGATGGCTCTCTTTATTTCATAGGTAAGTGAGTCCCTGTTTTCCACACTCAAAGAGAAAGCCAGGGATTTCCTTGTTTTTCTGACCGAGGAGAGAAAAGGTGTCTCCTTGTCCTTGACACATGCCATGGTCGGAATATCATCCTCAAGGGCCGAGAGCACCGCTTTCTGGAAAAGGGGGGAGCTGTTCTCCATAAATCCGATTTCGTCCATGATGCGGAGTTCTCCCTTTTCTTCAAGGATGGAACATCCCAGGGTATCGAATATGTTTGCTCTTGCAACTGCGTGCTGGTTCCTGCATGTCCCGATACAATGGGAATCAAGGCAGGAAGGTACTTGCCCGCTTGTTCTTTGGATATACACCTTCTCCCCCACCTTTTGTGTGAGGAACCCACACAACTGATGCGAACCGACCCCAATGTTTTGCAGCAAGGTGCTTTTGCCAATATGGCGGGGGCCTACGATAAGAAGATTCTTCAGCTGGGAGAAGTCAGGGAGGTCCTTCGTCTCGATGACAAAGAACGTGAAGCTTTCCTCCTCTGGATAAGAGAAAGGAAAGGCACCTTCTTTCCTGATAAGTTTCTTTTGCAGTTCTTCCTTGGAAATCTCCGTATGGTATAGGGTGAAGAAGGCTTGCGCATCCCCAATAGAGGAGAATCTCGGACCGCATTCACAGACCAGGGTGCTTTCCTCAAAAGCGATGGCAAGAGAAGAGAGAAGCTGACGGCAACATTGTGCCGGATTCCCTTTGAGGTCTGCAAAGTTTTGGGAGAAACGGTGCGCTTCCCAGTTCTTTTTGATAAGGACGATCTTGCCTTGGCATTGTGACTTCCCTAGTGCCAGTGTTTCAATGGTACTTCCGAAATTACAAAACACCATTGCCTGGTAAGGGAGTGATGGCGCAAGTGAATGGATATCCCCTTCTCTGACAGTGATGTTGTCATCATTGAGTGCTTGCACTTCCTTGATGACCAAAGGCTCGGTATCGACCGCAATGACCTGTTCTCCCTGTCTCGAGAGCTCCTGGCTGAGAAATCCCAAGCCGCAACCTGCATCGCAAATGCGCAATCCTTTTCCTACGTATCGCACAATTTCTTGGGAAAACAGGACATACAGTGGATTTGTTTCAAATTCTTGTTTTTGATAGCGTATCATCTCTTGATTCCAATGGAACATCTTGTACCTCAGGAGTGATTTTATCCTAATTGGGTATTGGTTGTCTTTATAAGAATCGAAATGAAAGTGAAGATTCGGCAACCGTGAAGGGGAAGTGGCAAACTCCCCTCTAATCTGGTTCTTTTTTTCGTCCAGGTAGGTTTATACAAGAGGAAACGATGTTCCTTATTGCAACTAAAATATTAGTATGTTAGTATACTGATGATAGGGAGGTGTATATGAAAATGACTCTTCGCTGGTACGGTTCAAAGTTTGATACCGTAACCTTGCAGCAAATTAGACAGATTCCTGGAGTGAGTGGAGTGATTACCACTCTTTATGATATTCCCGCGGGGGAGATTTGGCCCCAAGAGAGAATTCATGCGTTGAAAGAGGAAGTGAATGCCTCTGGTTTGAAAATCGAGGGTATTGAGAGTGTGAATGTCCACGATGCGATCAAGATTGGAACTCCAGATAGGGAGAGATATATTAAGAACTATATCACCACATTGGAGAATCTGGGAAAAGAGGATATTCATCTGGTGTGTTATAATTTCATGCCGGTGTTTGACTGGACCCGGACTGATTTGGCCAAGAAAAGGCCGGATGGTTCCACGGTGCTAGCCTATGACCAGAAGGTTGTCGATACTATCGATCCCCAGACGTTCTTTGACCATACCACCAGTGGTTCCAACGGCTTTGCCATGCCAGGCTGGGAGCCTGAGCGTCTTGCCCATGTCAAGGAGCTGTTTGCAGCCTATAAGGATGTCAGCGAAGAAAAGCTGTTTGCCAATCTCGTCTATTTCCTTAAGGCTATTGGACCGGTTTGCGAGAAGTACGATATGAAGATGGCTATACATCCTGATGATCCTGCCTGGCCGGTGTTCAATCTTCCAAGGATCATCACCAGCAAGGAAAAGATTCTCAAGCTTATGAAAGCTGTCGACAAGCCCTACAATGGTCTGACTTTCTGTGCTGGTTCCTTTGGTACTAATCCAAAGAATGACCTGCCGGGTATTATCCGTGCTCTTCCCCAAAGGATTCATTTCGCCCATGTAAGGAACCTGCATCATTTTGGCCCCGGGGTGTTTGAGGAGGCGGCTCATCTTTCCAGTGATGGTTCCTTTGATCTGTATGAGATTTGCAAGGCACTGTACGATATCGGTTTTGATGGACCCATCAGACCCGACCATGGCCGTATGATCTGGGGTGAGGTCGCTATGCCGGGCTACGGATTGTATGACCGTGCCCTGGGAGCTGCCTATATCAACGGATTATGGGAAGCTATCGACAAAAGCGAGAGAAGAGGCCGGTAGGTGGAACGGATTACTGCCAGTGACCAGATTTTCTCGACTTTGCGCACAGAGATCATGGCTTTGCGCTTCCCTCCCGGGGTGGAGCTCAATCTTCAGGTTCTCTCCACACAGTTGGGGGTGAGCAAGTCTCCTGTGCGAGATGCGCTCCTCAAGCTTAAGGAGGATAACCTTGTGGAAATATTTCCTCAAAGAGGGACACGTGTCTCCTTGATAGACCTCAAGCAGGTTTCCGTTGAGCGATTCCTGCGACAGAGTCTCGAGATTCCTTCTGCCAAGCTTTTTTGCATGCAACGGACTTCCGCTGATTTGTATTTGATGGAGAAGGCCATTGAGGAACAGAAGATCGCACTCAATGAGGGGGATATGGAAACTTTCCTTGCAAAGGATGATGCTTTTCACCAGACTATCTTTAATGCGGTCGGATACATGCGGTTATGGAATATTGTCCAAAGTCAGAGTGGGAATTATCATCGGATTAGATTGCTCTCGTTCTTTGAGCCTGATGTACGGAATGATATCATCGCCAAGCACCAGATGATGCTTAGTGCATTCCAGGATCAAGACGAGGAACAGGTCCAGAGATTGGAAACGGATCATATGGGCAAGTTGGAGAAAGAAACTGAGATGATGTTGTCGCATCATCCTGATTATTTTAAGAAACCAACCCAGATAGGATTGAATCCTGTTTGAAAAGGAAGAGAATATGGAATTGAATGCCAAGGGTATTGAAAAGAAGAAGGAATGGGAAGCCAAGGGGTTTGAGATGCCTTCCTTTGAGTATCAGCAAATGGTCCAGAATACCTTGCGAGGTCCAATCTGGATTCATTTTGGCGCAGGTAACATTTTTAGAGGTTTCCCAGCCTCTCTGATGCAGACTCTCTTGAACCGTGGCTTGACAGGTAAGGGGCTTGTTGTGGGCGAAGGCTTTGATTATGAGATAATTGATGAGATATACAAGCCTCACGATAACATCTCCTTGCTTGTCACTCTCAAAAGTGATGGTACGATTGCCAAGAAAGTAATCGCCTCTGTTGCCCAGGCTATGAAATGTGATTCCTCGTTCAGCGAGGAATGGAATACCTTTAAGAAGTATTTTGCCATGGATTCCCTTGAGATGGTGTCCTTTACTATCACAGAGAAAGGCTATGCTCTCAAGGGAGGGGATGGAGCCTTCTTTCCCTTTGTCACCGCCGATTTGGCGAATGGACCTGATGGCAAGCTCAATAGCATGATGAGCAAGGTCACTGCTCTGCTTTATGCCAGATATCTTTCAGGGAAGAAGAAACTGGCCCTCTGCAGCATGGATAATTGTTCCCATAATGGTGAGAAACTGCAGAATGCAGTGATGACCATCGCCCAGGCTTGGGTTGATGCCTCCTTCTGTGAGAAAGGTTTTATTGCATACTTGCAGAAAAATGTGTCCTTCCCTTGGTCGATGATTGATAAGATAACCCCCCGCCCTGATGCCTCGGTCAAAGCCATGTTGGAGAAAGATGGTTTTTCCAGTACGGATGTGGTGATTACCGCAAAGAAGACCTATATCGCTCCCTTTGTGAACGCCGAGCAGCCTCAGTATCTGGTCATCGAGGATAAGTTCCCCAATGGTCGACCTGCACTGGAGGAGGCCGGGGTGTATTTCACTGATCGGGATACCGTGAACAAGGTGGAGAAGATGAAGGTCTGTACCTGCCTCAATCCTTTGCACACTTGTCTTGCAATCTTTGGATGTCTCTTGGATTATACCCTGATTGCAGATGAGATGAAGGATCCTGAACTATCCAGGATGGTCAATATCATCGGCTATACTGAAGGTATGCCGGTGGTCATAGACCCGAAGATTCTTGATCCCAAGGCTTTCATCAAGGAAGTGCTCACCGTTCGTATCCCCAATCCCTTCATGCCAGATACTCCACAACGTATCGCTTGTGATACCAGCCAGAAGTTGTCGATACGTTTTGGAGAGACTATCAAAGCCTATGATGTGAGCAAGAGTCTGAATGTCACAGACTTGAAGATGATTCCCTTGGTGTTTGCCGGTTGGTGCCGGTATCTTATGGGTGTTGATGACAATGGCGATGCGTTCACCCCGAGTCCTGATCCTCGCTTGGAGCAGGAGATGGCCTATTTGGAGACGGTGAAACTTGGAGATAGCGGGCCTTTCGGTGCCATTCTCAAGCCGATTCTCAGCGATATTTCCATCTTTGGGGTGGATTTGTATAAGGTAGGTCTTGCACCCGTGGTGATAAACTACTTCACCGAGCTGGTGAGCGGACCTGGAGCGGTAAGAAGGACATTGGTCAAATACGTAAGATAAACGAAGCGTATATCTTCTTCATGAAAGGGGCCAAGACTTTCTGTCCAGGTCCCTTTTCATGTGCCGTGACCTTGAAGTCCAGCAATTAATGCATGCCAGGGTGATGACTTTTCCAATGAGTTACGAAAAAGGGATGGATTCAAGTGGAATTGCAATCGATTTCTTCTTCGCTTGACTGAGAGGGTCCTGCCCATTAGGATTGGAATGAGCAGGGAGAGGGCGAGTGACCATTTATGATATTGCTAAGGAAGCAGGGGTCTCCGGTAGTACTGTCTCCAGGGTGGTGAACGGCAAGCTTGGCGTGAATGCGGAAACGAGAAAGAAGGTCCAGCAGCTGTTGGATAAATACAAGTTCTTTCCCAATGAGACTGCCCGTGGTCTTGTGAACCAGAGTCCCCGGATGATAGGGATTCTTCTCTCCGATATTCGCAATACCCATTATACCGATGGAGCCTATATCATCGAGCAGGAGTTTGCCCAAAAGGGATATTGCAGTATCATTTTCAACACAGGTGCTGAGGAAAGGGCAAAAGCAGAATACATTCGTATCCTCGCAAGTCGTCGTGTCGATGGTGCCATCTTGGAGGGATCGACCTATCAGTCCCCAAGCGTGAGAGAGGCGATTGTCACGTATCTGCCAAACACCCCCATTGTCATTGCCAATGGATATCTCGATCTTCCCAATGTGTCGGGAGTCTTGGCGGATGAGTTTGATGGCGTAGGTTCCTGTGTCGAGTTGCTAAGACAAAAGCAAAAACAGAATCTGGTCTATGTTACAGGAAATGAGACACCAAGCAACCTGATCAAGCTTCAAGGATTTTCCCATACGGTTGGGAAACTGTTTGGCACTGAACCGATAAGTTATCAAGAGGAACCGACCTTCCAAGGTGGATACGATGCCACTGTTCGTATTATGAAGGAATACCCCAAAACCGACGGGATTATCTATGCTATTGATTTGATGGCTGTCGGGGGGACCAGGGCTCTGTTCGACTTGAAAATCGCTATTCCGCAGACGGTAAGTATAATT
>Ga0172381_10005073_pt1 | contig 13443 bp, 15 predicted proteins | sample Leawel6488metaG_FD_119754 | JGI IMG/M metagenome (GOLD analysis project Ga0172381, IMG submission 119754) | Leachate microbial communities from a municipal landfill in Southern Ontario, Canada - Leachate well 64-88 metaG | ecosystem: Engineered > Solid waste > Landfill > Unclassified | place... | reverse complement strand
GTTGAGAATCGAGACAACAAAACAGCCCCGCCATGGCGGGGCTGTTTTTAATTAATTCAGTATTAGGAGGCGTCTGCCGCACAGTCAGCTGTTGCAGAGTCACAGTCAGCTGTTGCACCCTTATATCCTGTACTATCAACACACCATGTCGTTGTGTCATTAAGAACTGCCTCAACGCAAAACGCAGAACCAGTAGCAGTAGTTTGAGGAGCTATCAATGTTGCTCCTGCACTTGTCATAGCGGCTGCTGGAGTGATATAGGTTGGATCCGAAGTAAATCCAGCAAAAGTTGCTGTTGTTTGGTTATCAAACCATACTGCTGCATTTGTAGCTATAGTAGCCATGTTTCCTTTGATTGCTGCGTCTCTACTCTTAGCAATGTATTGAGTTACATTAACTAATACAATTGCTGCTAAAACAGCAATAATAGCAATAACTACGATTAATTCGATAATTGTAAAACCTTTTTGTTTGTTCATTTTTTTTGTCTGATTACTTATAAAGTGATTTTAAGAATCGACCTTTGTTTATATGTTATTCTTATATTTTAATGATATTCTGAACACAAATCAACCTCTGGGATGTGGATAACTACCAAAAAGAGAACTGTGCTATTTTATCTTTAATTTCTTTTTAGCTTTTTCGATAATGTCGTCCAGCCGTACATCAGATTTTATTAAATAATCAACCTTTTCCATTTTTTCAATTACCTCTGAATATGCTGGATCTTTTACATTAGTTAAAAGTATAATTGGTAAATTAACATTCTTTTTTTTTATTTGCTTTACCATTTCTATTCCATTTTGGATTGGTAAAAGCACATCTGAAATAACTAGGTCGGGCTTTTCTCTCTCTGACATATTAAAACCCTCTTTTCCATCTTGGGCAGTAATTGCTAAAAACCCCTCTCTGGTAAATTTTTCTTTTAAAATAGATACAAAATTAGGATCGTCCTCTACAATTAAAACTTTTTTATTTGTTTTATTCATTTTTTATTTAATATTTATGATAGTAAATATTGCTATTGTTAATTATTCTGATTGAACGAAAGGATTCGGATATTTTTTATTTTCATCATTTTCCAAACTTTTTTCGTCAACCTGCCACTGGCCTAAAAGTTTTTGGTAAAGATCCTCTCTAAATTTAAGCGAGTTATCGGTAATTTCTAGATTTTTCTCTTTTATCGAAACAACGCAATTTTGAAACAAAAACCCGCCAAACATTATTACGATTGAGATAAAGACTAAAATAATCCAAAAGGCATGCTTAGCAAAAAACCATGGAATTTTTTTAAAAACATTCTGTTTTATGACTAAATTCTTGAAATCTAAAAAAGATATTTTCATTGTGTTATTATGATGCTTGGACTTTTATAGAAATATTAGCCTGTGTCTTTTTCGTAGAGGTTTTTGTGCTAGATTTTGAATCCCGAAATTCAGAAAGTATTATCTTTTGTACGTAAATTAAATAAGGACCTTTTTCTATTTTTTCTAAAAAATTTAATGTATCAGAAAAATTTCCCGTAGAATTAAGCTGAAGAGATAAAACTTTTAAACCATTTTCTTCTGAAAAAGAGAGAGGAGAAATTTTAAGATCAACACTAACCTTCCCAGCGGATTGCTCTAAAAATTCAATAAATTTAAGCGGGTTGTTGGGATCAACAAACGCTTGATCAATTTTTTGTAAATTTGTGGCGTAATCACCATATTTGTTTTTAAAATCTTCTATATCAATTGTTTGCTTTTTTAAAAGAGCAATTTTAGTTCTTTCTGAAAAAAGATCTTTTGATCCATCTTTTATTTTTGTAAAAGAAAACCAGATTAAAAAAAATAACGAAATAAAAATCAATAAAGCAAAAACTATCCAGACTATAAATCCTCTTTTTCTAGTGTTAAAAATATTTTTTGCTCTAGTCTCCATCTGTTATTTCTAATGTTAAATTAAAATTGACATTTTTTTGGTTTATCCAACTTTCCGGTGAAAAATTGATGTTTCCTATTTTTTTTTCTGACTCTATGTTTTTTCTAAAAATAAGCAGATTATCTCTGATATCGCTGAACCCAGAAATATTAACATTTATTTTATCTGATCGCTCGTCAGATTGTAAAGAAAAATTGGTGAAATACATCCCATCTGGCCTCTTAACATCTAACAAAACGTCTAAGGCACTGTATATAAATTTCTGATTTTTATGAAAAGAATCAGTCAAAACCAACTCTTTGTTGTATTTTAATATTTTGTTTTTAAATTCTAAAAAATCCAATGATTGATTCTCGTATTGTACTTGTTTGTATAAATAGCTCTGGGTAGTTGTTTCACCTAAAATATAAAATTCTACAGCGAGCAAAACAAAAAGTATACATATCAAAAAAACTAAAAGTTCAATACCTAAAATTGTAAACAGTCTTTTTTTCTGCCCTCCAAGCAAAGATTTTTTTTCGTTTGGTGGTAAAAGATTAAGCATTTTTAAATCTAAAAATTTTACGATTAAAATATTATTGATAAAACTCAGAATCTGTTTTTCTTAACGCCAAACCCAAAGCAGTCACATAAGATAAAGATTTTTTTTGTAGTTCAAAAGGAATATTTTTTTTAAATTTATCAGAAAAATTAATCCATGGGTCACCAAATTCTACTGGAATACCTAGTTTTTTGCTTAAAAATTCATCCAGCCCCTTTAAATTAGCTCCTCCGCCGGATAAAATAATTTTTTCTACGTTATTTTTCTTTCCTAATTTTTGGGGAATATGGTCATGAAAGTCGTGACCTGAATAAAATTCTAAATATTTTTGTATCTCATTTATCAATTCACTCAATACCGGCCCTATTGTTTTTAAAACAGCTTTTGATCTATGGGCTGGCTTTTTGGAACTTAACCCGTATTTTATTTTCATATGTTCCGCCTGTCTTTCAGTAATACCAAGTTCTTTTGAAATCGCCTCAGTAACCTGTTGAGATGAAACGGATATAGACGAGGTAAACCTTATAGAGTGTCCTGAAAAAACAATAAAATCCGTGCTATCTCCGCCAAAATCAATTAAAACTATTGGAGTCAAACTTGTCTCATCTTTTACTAGGGTTCTGACAATTGATTGTGTTTCAATTTCAAGAGTTACTGGGATAAGACCCGATTTTTTAAGGCAAGAAACATAAGAGTCAACTATTGTTTTTTCAACAGCAACAATTAAAACATCTAAATGATCGAGATGGTCTACAATAGGATCGATTTTTTTAAAATCTAAATACATTTTTTCAGACGGTAGAGGAATATAATTTTCTGCCTCAAAACCAACTGCTGACATCAGTTCTTTCTCATCCATTTTTGGCATCTGTATAACTTGAGAAAAAGATTTTTCTTCAGGTAAAGAAGCTACCACATATTTTGTACCAAGTTTCTCGCCCCTTACCGTATCCATTATTTCTTTTAAATTCTCTATAAAAGCTTTTTCATCTTTTATTATTCCATCTTTAACAATTCCAGGTGCAATCCCTTTTTCATTAAACGAAACTGGTTGCAAAAAACCATGCTTTTTTCTAAGCTTTATAATTTTAAAAGACGAATCATTTATATCTAAGCCAAAAGTGTCTGGCCTTAAACTCAAAAATTCTAACATCACTTTAAGGTTAATATTATTAATTATAACACTTAAAAGCTATAAAATAAATTAAGCTTTATCTTTTTGTCCTAATTTTTGCTTTATAAAAACAAAAGCAATAAAAAAAATAATGATGAAGGCAATAATTGATGATATAACTGTTATCCAAATACTTTTTTTATTGTCTGAAGTCGTTTTCTCATAAAAAACAGAATTTAAATCATGAGAAGAAAAATCTTCATTTATACTTATCTGGCTGGCTTCTAAATTGTTGTTACTGAATGAGTTTGGGCGAGCATCAATGGGAGGGGTCCCCACTCTGGGATCTTTAGGAAAAGCACTGGACTGTACTACGAGAGATCCAGTTATAAAAAAAATAAATACAATTAACAAAAAAAATAATTTTTTGGTTTGTCTCATATTTTTTAGATTAGTTACTTCTCCAATTTAATTGTTGGTAATCGGATGTTGAAAAAGGGAAACTCGGCGGAGGAGCATATAAAAGATTATAATCATAATTATTGTAGGTGTGCATATATCCTCCAGAAAAAATTAAACCAGACGCATCGCTCCAACTCCAAACCCACCCATCATAACTCATGATTGATCCGTATGTTGTGACGCTATTTTTGATATAAGGATAATTTCCCGGACAAGACTGACCTGCCTGGCAAGAACCCCCTCCAGAATAATAAAGAACTTTTATAGCTCCGTTTTGAGCGATCTGAGCCGCATCAATTTCTAAGTCAGTCGGCGAATAAAGACTATACACAATGTCTCTTTGGGCAATTAATCCTAAAACATTTGAACCATCTTTGGATTGATAAAGAATATTATTAGGAATATATATTGAAGGCATCTTTGTCATATCTGTTTCTCCTAAAATAGCGGCTGCTACCGTTATTCTACCGTTAACTGTGCCTTCTACCCAGAGATTGTCCTCTGCAAATATTATTCCATTAGAAGGCAATGAAATATTAGCAAATATAGGCAAAGTATTATTATTGTCATAATCTGTAGAACTGTGTGGTGTCCAATCATCGTAGACGTAGGCGTATCCAGTGGCCTCTTTTTGTCGCTTTATAACTCGCCTAATTGTTACCGTACTGTCGCTATTAAACACCACGTGATACCCCTCTTTTTTTGTTGGTGGAAGATAAAACGTACCGCCATTTTCCTGAGCTAACTCTTTCATATCAGAAAGAGTTGATGTTAGAGAAGAAAAATCTACCGCAGGCACAGGAAACTCCCAAAAATTTAAAGTAGATTGGGGTGGCATATACGCTTCTGGGGCCCATATCCCGGGCTTTTCTTGATCTGGTTCACATCCATCGGGATGAGTGCAAAGATATGTTTCTTTTGCCGATTGGATAGAAGCGTTTCCGGTTCCCTCAAAACGCACTCCATTGTTTGCCATAAATTGCCCACTAATTGCGTCTGATGGATAAATCCAGATATGCCAATGAGATAAAAATGCATACTTAGCTAAAGAAGGTTTTCCATATTGTACTGTAATAGTTCTGGTTATATTAGGATTATTATTGGTCCATCCTGTTGATTGTATTGTAACAATGGTAGAGCCTACTAGTGGGGGGGTTATAACTAAATCGAATTGACCAACATTTTCTTGGGTATCAGCATCTATGTAGTCATGCACACCAGAACCACCTTGATAATCTTCCGGAAAATGAGCTAAATGCCACTGATAATAATTAACTCCTGCTTCCGCGATTTGCAATGCCTGCTCCCTATCAATAGATGTTCGCAAAGCACTAATTTTAAAAATGATGTTATCTAAAATCGGAAGCATTAAAATAGAAAAAATACTAATAGAAATTATCAGATAAAGAATCATCGAACCTTGTTGTTGCTTTTGTTTTTCCATTTTTAATCTCCTAAATTATCTTTTAAACTCCTGACAGTGCCCCCAATACTTAAAGAAAAGGTATCATCACTGTTTAATTGTGACTGTTTTAAAACCACTAAATTTATTCTGACAAACTTAACATTGTTTATATTAACAGGCTGAATAAGAGCGACTGTGTCGCCATCGTAATCACCATCATAATAATAAAATATTGGGTTACCTCCTAGTGACAAATCTGGTTGAACCGCACTCAATGTTTCTGAAAGCAAATTGTAAGAGAGAGGACTACCTGTTGGCACCACAACTCCTTTATATAAAATATTATTTGAAACAAAATAACGAATTCTTTTTATGAGAGTTCCGGGTCCACCTAGTGGCGAATAAAAGACTATTTCTGAATCTCCTGCCACGCTTACAGCGGCGGCACCATCGACTCCGGATGCTGCGCTCCTTATCTCATTCACAAATCTAGAAGACATTATCCTTGCGTTATCAATGTTATCCATGGATAGATATTGTTGTTTGGATCCAGAAAAAAGCGTGATAAATAAGCTTGAAGTTTCAATCATTAAAACTGAAACAACAGCAATAACCACTACTATCTCTATTATAGTAAATCCAGCACCACTTTTTTTGGATATTTGTTGTTCAAGATTGTATTTGTTTATATTTTTAAGATTTAAAAACATATTTAAAATTGATGAGCAAAATTGACGCTAAATAAAATTATCTACTTTTATTGGGTAAGCGAAACTTCTAAAAGTGTGCCTCCGTTTACACTAAGACCTTCAATAACTTGAGTTTGATATCCTTCCTTAGCAACAGTCACTCCATATTCTTCTTCAGAATCTTGCAAACCAGAAAACATTACTTGTCCTGGCGTATAACATCCTGAAATGTAATTTAAACTAATACTTGTAAGCACCGGCGTAAATTCAGAATCACTAGTTGAAAGAAAAACTTTATATCGGAAATAACGTGCGCTATTATTTGCTTCGTTAATCTCATTACCAGAAACAGTATAATAGCTATTACTTGTTCCATCGGGCCCTATAAAATTCCACGTTTCATTGTCGTTATTGCTTGCTATTTGAAACATTATCGTTGTGTTCGGATTTTGCGAGGTTGGATCCCAGTTTAATGTCGTATAAGTTGTTTCTTCTGTCCCCGTATCAAATGTTGACGATTCAAGCCAGCCAGAGTCAACATAATTTTCCTCTATATTTGCCAATCTCAGAGCATAGGGATTCCCCGACGTACTAATATTATAAAAATCAGAAGCACCAGACCAATCCTCTTGGCCCCAAACGCTTCCGCCCGTAGTTAAACTTTCTGGTTCACCAGATAGATATTGTAAGGCAACAGTAGCTCCTTCAATCGGATTTCCCGTCCCAGAATCCTTAACTATAACCAACATGCTATGATCAGTTTTTGGACCAAGTAACAAAATAAAATTTTGGGAGGTATTTGGCAAAACACTTATTGGCTGAGCTGGAATAGTTCCATAAATCATGTAATTTTCTTCAAGAGACGCTGGGCTATAGCTGTCCCATTCCAAACATCGACCACTATAGCAAGTATCGCTTACAGGATTAATTATCCCGCTAGAGTCTGAGATATATGTTTTATCAAATTTATAAATGCTAGGCGAGGTGCCAATTAATTTTGATCCTCTTACTTCCAAATCAATATCAGACATTATCTGGCAGGTTTGATTCAGTGTGTTAAAAGTTAAACTACTTAAACGATCAATTGAAAAACTCAATTGAGTTACTTGCCCAATTAAAATTGTCGAATCTGGCTTTGTGGGATTAGGATTTTCTTCAGAAATCGCATGAGTTTGATTAGTAGAATATCCATCTTTTGAAACTGTTATGTGATATCCGTTAACACTTGGTTGTAAGCCGACCTCAAGCCAAGTTCCGTCAACTCCGCTGATTCTAGTTACATCAAATGTTGGATTAAGTCCGTTATTAACAATATGTATAGTAGCTCCATCAACTGGTTGACCTATAGCATCAAAAACTTCTATTGAAAGAACTCCTCTGTTGCCTAAAGATTCAAGCCCCTTCGGGGCAACTATGGTTAAAAAATTCTTTATTATTCCTGTTAATATATTTTCAACGTAAAGTTTTACTTGTTTATAATCATTTGGCGCTGCATCTGTACCCCCAAGAATTGTTCCATCCGTAGGATCATCAACATAGCTCATAGTATAATAAATACTATAAACAACTCCGCCAATATCAATAGTATCAGGGCTTTCTTCGTCTGGTAAAGTACAAAATTCACCTTCTGGTTTATCACACGTAGGACCATGTATGGTACCTATATCTGCATAGGACAGATTTCTCACTGTTTCTATATATTGGTCCGCCAAGGCAGCAACAGTGGCCTTGTCTCGATAAACTCTTATCTCATTTATAATAAGAGCGTAAACCTGAAAAATAATTATCGCCATAAAAGAAAAAATCGCTATCGAAACCACAACTTCGACAAGAGTAAGGCCCTTTTGACTAAAACAAATTTTTTTCATCAACCTATTGAATTTAACACAGAATACATAGGTTCAATTATAGAAAATGCGAAAATACCTACCGCGACACCTAAACCGACTATCAAAACAGGTTCAATCGCAACTGATATTTTATCAGCAGCATTAATAACTTCCTTCTCATAGAATTCTGCTAATCTCTTCAAAATTACTGATGTTTTCCCAGTTTCTTCTCCAACTTCAATCATTTCAATCATACCAAATGGGAAAATATCTTGGTTAACTCTTAATGATGAAGAAAGACTATCTCCTTTTTTCAGTTTCTCGCCGGCTTCCTCTATAGCTTTTTTAAAATAATGGTTTCCCATAAGTTTTGAAGAAACTTCAAGAGATCTGACCAGAGGAACTCCTGAATTGATAAGAGAGCTTAAAGAACGAATAAAAATGGCACAGTCGTTTTCTTTAATAAGTTTTGAAATAAATGGCAGTCTTAACAAAACTGTGTCCATTATCCATCTCCCTTGTTTTGTTTTGAGCATCGCAATAAAAATAGATATAAAAATAAAAAAAACTATTACTATAAACAGCCAATTTCTAGCAGCAAAATTTCCTGAACCAAGCACAAGTCTTGTATAAAATGGCAACTCTACGTTAACGGTGCTAAAAAATGCATTTAAATGCGGTATAACTACACTTACTACAATAACTCCTACTCCCATCATTGTTAATAAAATAATAGCAGGATAAATCATAGCTCCCTGCACTTTAGATTTTAGTTCGTGTTCTTTTTCCAATTGTACAGACAAATCTTGAAAAACTTGATCCAGCGTACCAGATTCTTCTCCAACCCTAACCATGCTTAAAAAAAGCTCAGAAAAAATATCAGGATATTCCGCTAAAGCCTCTGAAAGAGCTTGGCCTTTGCTAATTTTTTCTTTAATATCTAATAATGCTTTTTTAAATTGTTTGTTTTTTGCCTGTATCGCCAGTATATTAAAAATTTTTACTACCGAAAGACCAGTGGCCGTCATAATATGGAGATTTCTGGTCATAATAATCTTTTCAGCAGAAGAAACTCTTACTTTAGAAAAGAATGAATTTAGAAAACTCCTTTTTTCTTCTTTATCATCTGAAACCGCGTTGATTAAAATCAAATTTTCATCTTTTAAGTTTTGGGCTAATTGACGAAGATTGTCGGCAAAAGCTTTCCCTTTTTTTGTTTTGCTATCAACTGATTTAGCTGTGTAAGAATAATTTGGCATAAATTTTTACTCAATAATAACTCTTAATACCTCTTCTATTGATGTAACCCCCTGAGCTGCCTTTACAAACCCATCCTCAACCATTGTTCTCATCCCACCTTCTACGGCTTTTGTTGTAATCTCGTTGGTGGCTGATTTTTTAATAATCAAACTTTTAATTTCTTCTGTTACTGGCAAAACTTCATAAATCCCTATTCTTCCTTTATACCCGTCAGCAGAGTCTTCTGACGGTATGGGTCTAAAAAAATGAACATCTTCTAATTTGTCGCTGGCCTTTGCTAGTTTCTCTTGTTTTAAAATTTTTAAAATTCTTTCTAAATCACAGTGTCTTGCCAGGTCTTTCAATTCAGCTTGTTTCAATTTATAGGGTTCTTTTTCTCCATAAAATTTTCTAACTAATCTTTGAGCTAAAATTAAGTTTAGAGTTGAAGCAATCAAAAATGGTTCTGCTCCCATATCAATAAGTCTTGGTATGGCACCAGCAGCCTCGGTTGTGTGTAAAGTAGATAAAACTAAATGTCCTGTTAGAGCGGCATTAATAGCTAAGTCAGCTGTTTCCTCGTCTCTAATTTCTCCAACCATAATAATGTTAGGGTCTTGTCTTAACAAAACTCTAAGACCTGCCGCAAAAGTCAAGCCTATTTTTGAATTAACCTGAGTTTGGTTAACTCCTGGCATTCTATATTCGATTGGATCTTCAACAGTAGAAATATTCACAGCTGGAGTATTTAGTATGTCCATTGCTGTATATAAAGTCGTAGTTTTTCCAGAACCAGTGGGCCCCGTAACTAATATCATGCCAGTGGGTCTCGCTATATTATCTTTAAAGTGTTGCAAGGCGCCACTAGCCAAACCTAGCCCACTCAAACCTATTTTTTTGCTATCTTCTGGCAACAACCTCATTACAACTTTTTCTCCATTAAAAACAGGCAAAACAGAAACTCTAACTGAGTATTTAAAATCCTCTGTCTCAATTTTAAATCTACCGTCTTGGGGCAACCTGTGCTCATCAAGCTTTAAATTAGAAAGGACTTTTATCCTCGCCACGATTGCAGATCCAGAGGAAAAAGGAAGGGTCATCACGATATGAAGTATACCATCGACTCTATAACGCACTATAATTTCTTTTTCTATTGGCTCAATATGTACATCAGATGCTCTCTCTAAAATAGCGTGCTTTAATAAAGTATCAACAATTTTTATTATGGGTAAATCTTCGGCGGCTTTTTTCAATCCACCTTCTTCCTCATTATCAAAAATATTTTCTTCTTTTATGTGCTTAATATCTGATGTTTCTTCTTTAACTAATTCTCCAAATTCTGTTTCTAAGGTCTTTTGATATTGGGCTATAACATTTTTTACGCTTGCCTTAGTGGTAATTCTAGGCAAAATTTTTAAAGAAGAATTCGATTTTTTAATAAACTCTATCATTCTCAAGTCATCAGGATCTAACATAGCCACTTCGAGGTTATCTTTCTTTTTATTAAAAGCGACTATGTTGTGCACTCTCGCGATAGACTCAGGAATTATTTTTAAAACCTTAGGGTCTATTATTTGTTTTTCCAAATTTATAAAAGGAATTCCTAAAATATGCGACTGCACCCTACTTAAATCTTCTTCTGCAATTAATTTGTTTTGAACTAAAACATCCCCGACGTTAGTTTCGGTATTTTTGCTCTCTTGAAGCGCTTTTTCAAATTGCGCTTCAGTAACTAATTCCGAATCCAAAAAAAATTTTTTTAACTTTAAGGAATCTACTTTCATAAAATATTACTTTATGATAACACACAAGAAATAAAATATTAAATCTCTTAAATGTTAAAAGACGTCAAATACCAATTAATTATATTCTGTCCCCAAAATAGGGCGACAAACGTTCCTGTGATCAAAAATGGGCCAAATGGTATTTCACTTTTTAAACCCTTTTTCCCAAAAAACATTAATATCGCCCCTATCACGGCTCCAAAAAAGAATGCTAAAAATAAAGCTACTAAAACATTTGGAAAGCCCAGTAAAAACCCCATTAAAACAGCTAATTTTACATCTCCAAACCCCATCCAACGCCCCTTTGAAATTAAAAAAATAAAAAGGAAAAACCCCGAGGAAATAATTGTTGCTCCCAATAAATTTAAAATTGTGAATTTTGGGTCAAAAAGTCCATAGAAAAAAGCGACTACAATCGCAGGTAATAAAATTTTATCAGGAATTATATAGTGTTTTAAATCGTAGACAAAAATTGCGATTAAAACGCTGGCAATATAAAATAAAAATGCGAGACTAAAAATAGAGGCTGTCGTCATTATACAATCGCTGTTGCCCAACACCCGTGCGAAGCATTTAGCGTTGTAGTTGGCAACTAGTAAAAATACAATTCCTGTTGATATTTCTACTAAAGGGTATTGAATTGATATCTTTTTCTGACAGTATCTACACTTTCCTTTTAAAAATAAAAAACTAAAAACAGGTACTAAGTCCTTCCAAGACAGTTGATGTTTACAGTTAGGGCAGAAAGACCTACCCTTTAAATTCTTTTTTTGCTCTAGCCGATAAATAGCGCAGTTTAAAAAACTACCGATGCATAACCCAAATAAAAATATAAAAATAAGAAATAGATAAGACATACCAGGTAGTAAAATTTTGACTTTAATTATCGAGTTTTATAGCTTAACAGTTTATATTTATCTTGTGCTTTTTTTCTACCAGGGCAGAGGTTCCTTTTTGCCCCGCTTCGCGGGGACTGTCGAAATTCTACTGCCTGGCATCTTTTTTTATTTTATCATTTTTTTATCTATAAAAAAACAACCCCGCTTTGACGGGGCTGTCTTAAATCCCATTAATCTGGACACACTCCATTGGTGCAAACAGCAGTGGCTGATTCTTTCTTTTTCCCTGTAGAATCAACACAGTAGTAAGTCGCAGTTGAAACAGCCTTTAGCCCTATAGAAGCACACCATTCAGCATCAGAGTCACCAGTACAATCAGACGTGTTATTGCATGATTCTGTAAGTGTATATTCCATATCATCAATTCCCTCAGAAGCGTTTTTATAATCGTCGTCTTGTATTACGCCCTTAAAGCTACCGCTCTCATTATAAAAATTGATAGCATCCGTAAAAAGCGTAGACACGTTTCCCTTAACAGCAGCATCTTTTCCTTTGTTAATGTAACCCGTAACATTAATTAATACAATTGCCGCCAAAACACCGATAATAGCTATAACAATTAACAGCTCAATGATTGTAAATCCAGCACCACTTTTATTGTTTTTTTCCATTTTTTGATTTGGATTTTTACAGCTACTATCTTTGTTTAAAAAGTGGTGCTGGATAAACCCTTTTTGTTTTCTCATATTGTTTTTTATTTAACCACGAATCTTCTTAATTTATATAATTAATGTGATTCCTGATAAAATTTTTATGTTTTTTAAATATTTATTTTATTATACAACTTTTAAAAAAATATCAAAGAGCGTCGCCCGAACACTGCGTTATGGTATTTACGCAATCACTATTTTCTATTTCTCTTTTGACCCCCCTGCTGTCAACACAAAAAGCATTATTTGAATTTGAAAACTTACGGACGCAAGCAGCCCACTTGTTTCCGTTTATATCATCAACATTACAGCACAACCCAGCAGGATTATTTAATCCATCGTAACATCCCCCGCTCAAAGGATTTTTTGGCATCTGTGAAATGGCGTTTTTAACAACGCTAGAATCGCAATAACCCTCATAACTGCTATCATGACTATTATAATAAACTTCTCCGGCCGGAACTAAAACCGCTAAATTTCCTAATATATTAGAGTCTTTGCCTTTGTTTATATATTGGGTAATGGTAAATAAAATAATTCCAGATAAAATAGCCATTATAGCAATCGAGACAAGCAATTCTATTAATGTGAACCCAGCACCGCTTTCACTGAGCAATTGTGATTTAGGATTGTGTTTGTTTATGGTTTTAGTATTAAAAAACATATTATCGATTATTGTGTGAAAGTGGTGCTGGGTAAACCCCTTTCTTAATTAAGAATTAAATTGTACCAAGGGCTCCATACAGTGGTTCTATAATAGAAATCGCTAAAATAGCCACGATTATTCCTAAAAAAATTATTAATACTGGTTCTAAAAGCGCCGTAAAGGTGGCTACTGCCCTGTTTACTTCTTTTTGATAAAAATTAACTATCTCTATTAAGTTTTTATCCAACTTTCCGGTTTCTTCTCC
>Ga0172381_10005072_pt1 | contig 13445 bp, 18 predicted proteins | sample Leawel6488metaG_FD_119754 | JGI IMG/M metagenome (GOLD analysis project Ga0172381, IMG submission 119754) | Leachate microbial communities from a municipal landfill in Southern Ontario, Canada - Leachate well 64-88 metaG | ecosystem: Engineered > Solid waste > Landfill > Unclassified | place... | reverse complement strand
TTTTGCTTCCTCCAATTTATTTAATGGGATTATTATAGGTTATTTTCAAGAAAAAAGCAAATTGTTTACATTTTATTAAGGGAAAGGGAAACGGGAAAGGGAAAGTTTTAATTTTTTTTGTTGAACTTAATCACTTAATCACCCAGTCACTTAATCACTTCGTAAAAAGCCCTTCGACCTTTCAACTTTTCACTTTTCCCAGTTCACTATTTTGTGCTATAATTATCTGGGCTTTACACTTTGTGAGGATTTATGATGACCGATTGTATTTTTTGTAAAATTATTAGCGGAGAAATCCCGTCTAAAAAGGTTTATGAGAATGATTATGTAATTGCGATAAACGATTTGCACCCGAAGGCGAAAGTGCATGTTCTGGTTATCCCAAAGGTTCATGTGGATTCCTTCAACGAGCTTGAAGATGAAAAACTTATGTCGGAAATTTTTAAAGGCATAAAAGAGGTTGTTAAAAAACTCGGACTTAAGGCTTACAGATTGCATGTAAACACAGGAAGCGAAGAAGGACAGGTTATTTTCCATCTTCATTTCCATATTTTGTCTAATACATTATAAAAAACAGTACAGGGCGGAATTGCTATTCCGCCGTTAAAGGAGAAAAAATGAATGAACAATTTTACAAAGAAATTACACCCGCAGGTTTTGGAGTTGCGATAAGGGTTAAAGAGGTTTTATTCTCAAAACAGTCTGAGTTTCAGAAAGTCGAAATTATAGACACAGACTCCACTCTGGGAAAAATTTTGACGCTGGACGGGCTGATGATGACAACCGAGGGAGATGAATATTTTTACCACGAAATGATTTCACACATTCCCATGATGAACCACAGATGCCCGAAAACTGTTCTTGTAATAGGCGGCGGTGACGGCGGAACTGTCAAAGAAGTGCTTAAACACGACACCGTTGAGAAGGTTGTGCTTTGCGAAATTGACGCGATGGTAATCGACGCATGCAAAAAATATTTGCCGGCAATTGCAGGCAAACTGGGTGACCCACGGGTTGAAATTTTGGTTGAAGATGCGATTGAATATATAAAAAATAAAGAAAACGAATTTGATATTATCTTGATTGACTCAACCGATCCGATGGGGCCGGGCGAAGGGCTTTTTACGGAAGAGTTTTACACAAACGTCAAAAAATCACTAAAAAAAGGCGGGATTGTCTGTGCACAATCGGAATCGCCTGTCGTGAACAAGGAAGAAATCAAAAAAATGTATAATTTACTTAAAAAAGTGTTCCCGACAACTTCGACTTTCACTTCTCCAATCCCGACTTATCCGGGCGGGTACTGGGCATGGGCATTTTGCTCTGAGAGTGTTGAACCGCTTTCTTACATTGACGAAAGACGCTGCGGAGAAATCACTAAAACCTGTAAAATTTACAACAGGGAATATCACCTTGCACGCTTTGCCCTGCCGAATTTTTTGAAGAATTTATTATAAAGACGGCAACTCTTGCACAATAAGAGGGAAACGGGAAAAGGAAATTGGTAATTGGAAATTGGTAATTGAACCGTTCGACCATTCGACCATTCGACCTTTCAGCCATTAAGCCCTTAAACCTTTCAACCCCAGCATTATTTTGTTGGGCTGAAAATCTGGCCTGCTTGCCATTTATTTCACCGCAATGATACAATCATAAATTTTATCAATTTTTTCTTTCATATCAGTGAATTGTTCTTTTAAGTCACGGACGCTGCTGAGTGTTGCGAACCTGTCCTCGGCGTCGTTCAGTATCTCCCTGTGCTTTTTTTCAAGCTGCTCGGGAGTGACAATAATTCTCTGTTGAATTAAAAAAACCATAACAGCTATTAATATCGGGGAGTAGTGCAGTAAATTATTCATTTGTTCCTCTCAAATGCTTATCGGCCAGTAAAATTCAACCAGATATGATGCCGCATCCATCGGATGTCCCAAAAATTTCAGTTCTTTAGCCTGTTTTATCTGCGTGTAAGACGGCAGGTCAATTCTGGATGAACCTTCTTTGTACCTCAAGTTATAAATGTTATAAAGAAGTTTTTCGCACTTTTTGTCAATAAAAAGTTTAACTTCCCCGTCAGCCGAGCGGACTTTCGAATTGAACGCCATAATCCTGTTTTTTATCGGCGGGTTAAAGGCTTTAATGCGAACCTCAACATCTTCATAGCCAAACCGTTCAAGTTTTTTCTTTATTATCACGTAATTGGTAAATTCGCTCGTACAGCTTCTATTGTCGCCTGAAGCGTCACCGTTTATAATAATTTTGCCTTTGTGTTTCGGGTACCTGTAACAAAACTCGTCACAGGCCTTTGCGGTGGTTGTGTTTTCCATGACAATTTCATCAAAAAAGAAAACCTTGTCCTCGGTTCTGTGTGCCAAAATCCACGCCATCGGGTCGACGTTAAAGTCACAGGTAATATGCAAATCCATATCCGACTGGTATTTAATTTCCTCAATATTTTCGTGCGTAAAATCCTTTATTATAAGCCCTTTATCATATTCGCCGTTTTGTGCAAGTACAAAAATTCTGTAATATTCTTCATCATAAAGTTTCTTTAGTTCGTCGCAAAACCCGTCGGGAAGGTAAATATTCTCTGTAGTTGGGGCTGAAATCAGTCGATAATTAGGTTTATAATCTTCTATGAAGGTTTTATAGACCCAGCCACGCTGAAATTCGGGGTTTGTGTGTCCGAAAATTCTGTAAGTGAAATCTTTCCAGACTTTTTTTACACTCTGCCTCATTCGGCCCAAAAGCATTTTGAAAGTCGAAAACGGAATGTCTGACATTTCTTCAATCTCTACAAAGCCTAAATTCAGGGATTTAAGCTTATTCGGTTCATCAAAATGTCTGAAGAGAATTTCAGACCCGTTTTTAAACATTAATTTCTGCAGTGATGCAGACCAATCGTAGTCTTTTCCGTCCTTAAATCCCAAATTGTCAAGATGTTCAAAATATGTCTGAAGCGTGGTATCTCTCACCAGAGTGTAAGTTTGAGCCCCGACAAGTCCGCGAATTCCGGGGAATTTCATGCATAACAAAATTCCGAGGAGAGCTCCTGCAAAAGTTTTTCCCGAACCAAATCCGCCTTGATAAACCGCAACGTCCAAACTGTATTCATGCGGAATTTCCAAAAACTCCCGCTGTGCTTTTAATAAATTGTACTCCATAATAAAACGTGAGAAGTGAGAGGTGAGAAGTGAGAAGAAAAACCCTCTCACGTCCAACGTCTCACGTTTCACTAAAACCTCCGGCTAATTATTACTGCCGCCAATCAAAAAATTATTGGCATTTTCAATCCCATACTGCTCAAGTGCGTACTTGAAACATTCCAGCCAATTGACTTGCTGGGCAACGGCGGGAACCTCGGCGAAGGATTTTACGACATCGAAAAGTTCCTTTGTTTTCAATTTTCTATCCAGAGTGGCTTTTCTGTCGCCGTAGCGGTAAACATAATTGCCGTTTCTAATTCCGTCGTCAATTTCAATAAACACGGTCCGTCCATGGTCATTTATACTTATCATTTCACGTCCTATTTTAAAGTTGGAAATAAGTTCGGCGGTTTTCTCAACCATAGGGATAATTACTTTTCTGTTAACCGCATCAAGCAGCATATTCAACCTTGTGGCCTGTCCGCTTACCGAGTAATTTAACTCTGTTGCGGTTCTTTGTTCCGACTGAAGATTTCCCGACATGTTGTTAAAAATTCCTGTGGCACTTTCTATCGTTGATTTAAAATACGTCAAAAACTCCCATCCCTGCATTGCCTTATCAAAGTTCAAAGCGGTAGGAGGAGTAGGCATTAATGCTGAATCATATTCAATAATTTTGCCGGGCTTAACAATCTGCTCGCCTTTGAAACAGCCTTTCGGGGCTAAATACGGCGGATTCATCATCAGGGCAAGTGCGTCAATCTGTTTATTTAAAATGGTCGAAGATATGTTGTTTAAGATTAAAGCCACACGAAGCGGAGAAATTCCTCTGCCTGTTTTCGGGCTTTCGATGATATTTGCCTGAATAAAAGGGTTGAGGATAAAAGGATTTGCCTCAAAACGGATTATTTCGCGGCGTCCCGCTACGACAATTAACCAGTTTTTAAGAATTTCCCCATCGCTTAGCTCAATATCTCCCCAGTACTCCAATACTTCAACCCTCTTGTCATCAACGGATTTGTCTGTCTCTTTCCTAAATTTGTTTGCCACCACTCCTTTCAGTTTTTCGATTTTTTCTTGTGTCAAAAGGTTATTGGCTTTGTTGGCAGTCAATTCATCAATGTCAGAGTAAGTTCTGTATATTTTCGGGCATCCGTCCCAATTATCACGTCTGGCTTTATCGAATACAAAATCTTCCGATTTTATGTGCTTAACCTTCGGATTGTCGTAGATAACCTTGCTTTCTACCACAAAACCGTCTTCTGTCGGGGCAATTAATTGTTCTTCGACGCTTTGTGCCCTTCTTGTTGTTTTAATTTTTGTTTCCCATCCGACAATGAGTGTGCTTTCCCCGGTTTCGACTATACCGTCAACGACTTTTTCCAGTTCATCTTCAAGCTTCATCTGCTCAAAAGTGTTCACCAGCATTGCTTTTTGTCTGTTCGCAAATGATTGGGCCTGAGGATTAGAGCCTGAAACATCAAACATTGCGTCCGGATGAGAATACAGATTGTCGCTGATATGAGATTTTAAAGTTTGAGCAAGTTCGTAAATGTCCGGAAGTTCAATTTTTGAGTCCCAGCCGTTGATTTGCGGTATCTGGTTGTTGTAAATCGTATCTCTGAGAATTTTTATATCCTCAATCTGCTCACTCCTTTCGTCCTCTAAATCATCATACTTTTGCGGAATTTTTTGAGCCAGCAGTAATTCCTCATCTGCGTCTAATGTTGTTGTTAAATCTTCGTTTGTTTTTTCAAATTTCATTTTTTTCACCTCTTATTATTGAATATACCTCAATGTCCTGTAGCACACCGTTCTTAATTGTTTCTGCTTTCAGAAGAGCTTCTCTTTTGAAACCTACTTTCTTAAGAAGTACTCTTACTTTTAAATTTTGCGGAAAAACGTAGGCTTTAAGTTTTTTTAGCCTGTATTTTTTAAAGCAGTATTTAATAAATTTTTTGGCACAAATTTTTGTGTATTTTCCCCAAAATGCCGGATAAAAGCAGGTTGTGACTTCTGCCGAGTGAAAGTCATTTCCGGCTCCGACCCAGTTATCCAAAAACCCGAATCCGGCAAATCTGCCGCTCTTTTTATCAATAACCGCCCAAAAGAAAGGGCTTATTTTTTCAATCAAATCGATTACGGCGTCAACCGGATTTTTGGGGGTTTCAAGAAAATAATCGTCATGCAAATATTTTGAAAAACGCTCGTACAAGCGGATTACATCCGGTAAATACTGAATATTTTTGAATTCTTTTCTTTTTCTGTCTATTATTATTTTGATAAATTTGTTCATAACCTCTTGACTTTTTCTTAATATACCTATACAATTATCTCAAACGAAAGGATGGTGTTTGTATGGATTCTGATGAAATAATTTTTCGCCAATACAAGGTTTATACTGAACAAAAGGAAAAGTTTGTAGATAGAAGCTTTGCTACTAACAAGTTTTACCTGTTTCTGGTTTTGGGTCTTGTTTTGACTATGTTCCTGACAAGGGAGTTCTCTTTTGTCTTCGGGTTGTCCTCAATACTTATTTTTAGTACTGTAGGAATAGCTATTTGTGTTTTCTGGTGGATTAATATAGATTCTTATAACTTTTTGATAAAGGTTAAATTGGCAAAAGTTATAGAAGAAATCGAGAAAAAACTTCCGGTACAACCTTATACGCAAGAATTTTTGGCAATTAAAGACTTAAGAAAGAACAAAAGAGAATTTTTGTTTGCCGATATGCAAAAAGTGCTGGCAACGCTCGCACTATTGTTATTCTTCGTATTGTTTTCCAACGAAGTTTTGGCATTGATATTTCAACAACGTTTTTAAAACATAGATAATTTATTTATGCAAAAGTGAAGGCTAGCGGTCAGATGACCGCTTTTTTTTGCACAAACAGAGAATAAGAAAAATGCGAGGCATTTTGTGGAGTTGAGGCCCCTCACTATTGGTGCACAAGATGAAATATCATGGTCAGAACCGTAAATGTTATGTACAAAATTTTTGGTAAAATTACTTCAAACATGATGTCCCTAATATTCTATTTTTTCAAATTTCACATAAGCATCGTCGGTCGAGAACGCATCCATTTGTCCGATTTTAATTTTCTCCCTTATAGCTGTCTGCAGCCCGAGCATGGCTTCGGCTTGCAATCCGTTCAGATAAGTTTCTGTTTTGTTGATTCGGTTGAACATCCGGTAAACGGCATGCTTGCTAAAAATTAAATCTGTCGGAACCTTCGCAATATCAGTTATTAAACTTTTTTCAGGCTTTTCTTTCGATTTTTTAAATTCGGCCTTTAATTCCTCCTCCATTTTTATCTTAATTAATTCATCAAGTGAAGCATGGCTCAAAAGCCTTTCTTCAGCATCTTTTTTCGTCATTGTTAACTCCTGTTCTCTATATTTTGTCTTCGTCTAAATTGTTAATCGTTATAATCTTTGTTTCGGGCATGCCTTCTTCGTCATTTTTCGGACTAAAGCCTAGGTGCTTACACAGCGATTCCAGTGCTCTTAGCCCGACTGTGGCATCCCTAAGCTTCTTTTTGCCTGTATATCCGCCGTCTTTGTCAAGGATTTCCTCCTCCTCAAGCGAGAATTCGGCTATTTCCAAAAGTTTCTGAATAACATAACCTTTATGAACTCTTAATGAAGAAATGTGATTTTTTAACCGATATTTTATCTCTTTTATTACGAAATTGTTAGATAATAATTTCTCCGAAATGCCCTTTAAGTCTTTAGATTTGTACCCTGCGTTTTTGGCTGAAACCTCGGCGTCAAGCGTCTTTATATACTCTGAAACAAAGAGTTTTTGTTGTTGTGTTAAATTTTTCATTTTTACATTTCTTATTATTATTTGTATTTTTTGAAAAAAAATTATATAATAGTCATGCTATTTATATTTCGGCTAGTGTAAAATCTTAACAGGGGGGCGGATAATGGTTTGCTAAAAATATTTGGACATGTTCTGATATTTCCTTTCATCTGACTTGTCTGTTTTTTAGTTAAGTTTTTCTGCTCTTCCTGTTTTTTATTTTCACCAAGCTTTTGTTTTAGCGATTTAACGGATTTATGCATTTACTGCCGCCTGATTTTTATTTCCGGTGTGTCAAAAGCACTTGCCCCGATTTTTGAACGCATATTGGCAAGAGATTCCTTATACATGCCATACCAGTAAGAAAATTTGCTATATTCCGTGTTTCCTTTCAGCCGCATGCAGGTTCCGTAGACCAATATAGGTTCAACAAACGGCGTCGGGATGATTGATGAATCATTTTCGGCACTCATCAGAGGTATATCACGACAGTCCGCATCTTGAGCAAAATTGTTTGTATAATAGATAACTTCTACTGTTTTGTCCTGATTAAAAATCGGCAGTAAAATTTTATCGTTGAAAGCTGTATATGTATTGCTTGGCTGTTTGTTCAACAAAAATTTTTCAAAGTCGCTGTAATATTCATATTTTGTATTGTCTACGTAAATTGAATGAATGCGTCCGGAAATTGTATTCAGGATTTCTCCGGTGTTTTTGGGCAACTCGATTTGAATCTTTCTCAAGAGGAAGTTCCAATTGTCAAACCCGCAAACTTCTGCGTTGATTATGTTTAAAATATTCTTAATTTTTTCATGGTCGTTTTTTGTCAAATCCGTAAAATTTGAACATTGTTTATAGTTAAGTTCGACCAGACATTTGTTTATTAAATTAAAATAATTCATTTTAGCTCCTTTCTTAGTTGAAAGGTTGAAAGGTTTAAAGGTTGAAAAGTTAATAAAATGGTTGTTAAAACCATTCAACTATTCAACTCTTCAACCGTTCAACCTTAACGTATTTGTCCTTTTTTCAACTGTTCCATAATGGCAGGCTCATATTTTGCAAATTCTGCACTGCTCATTTTGCCGATTTGCTCACGAGTAAAAGTCCTTGAAAGATTTCCGCTGAAGTTCGATTTTTGGGCATTCGCCGTTAACCTTTGCTTTGCGGTTTCGTTTGATTCTCTCAGGGTCTTCTCGTGGGTCATCTTTTTTAAATATCTGTTTATCGCTGATTTTTCGACAGTTCTTATTATGTCAGATATTTTATTAAGTTCATCTTTTCCAAGAATTACATCGCCTGATTTTAAATAATTCAAAACTTCTTGTCTTCCTTCCGGATTAAAGAAATCTGGATTACTTTTTCTAAACTCTTCAAAAACTTCACTTCTATTCATCTGAATATTTGGCGTCAGGGCAGGCGGTATACTTCTTTTAATCTTCTCCGTTTGTACTAACTTATCAAACGCTTTTTTTAGTACTTGTTTCTTTAAATTTTGTCCTTGTCCGGAGTTGATTAATCCAGCTTGCACAAGTTTTTGGATTTTTGCAAAATCTTGTGTTAAGGATTGTTCTACCTGAGTTTCAAGTTGAGACTTTTCTGAATTTTTATTCAAATACGCCTCTTGCTTTAATTTCTCCTGCGGAGAATTTTCTTGAAAGTCCTGATTTTTCTCTTTTTGTTTAATATCAAGTTTTTCAAGAATTTCTTCGTGAAGTTTTCGGTCAATTTCGTTCTCTTGAATTTCCTGTGAGTCAAAATCAAGTTCATTTTGAACATTTGGCTCTTTAGTCACTTCAGAGATTTTTTCTGTTTTAGTTTCCGTATCAGGGGTTTGTATTTCCAGGCCATCGGCGGAAGATAAACTTTGGTTTTCTTCTAAGTCCATTTAAGCCTCCGAATTTTTCATGCTTTTCATGTATGTAACTGCTTTTTCAACCGCTTCATCTATGAATTTGGATAAAAGAGCTGCAATAATACTCTTAAACGGGGCAACAACGGGCAGCATTGAAACAATATATTCAATGGCCGCAGCTTTTTTCTCTTTCCCCGTTGAACTGTCAAGAGTTTCCTCAGCCATATTAACTGCGGCATAAGCCAGTTCTGTTATTGTGGTTTTTAAATTGCTAAACATAATATTCCTTTCTAAAAAGTGAAAAGGAAAAAGGGAAAGGGGAAAGGATAAACCTTTCGACCTTTCGACCTTTCAACTCTTTAACTGCTATACTGCCGTTACAACCATTTTGGCCAAAGATTTTGGCTGAACTGTTTTTGCACCGTACAAATACAGGCCTCTTACAAGGTCTGAGAAGCTGTCTTTGTCCCTTAAGCTTTCTATTTTAGATAATTGGGAAGCAAAAGTTATAGCTTCGTTCGTACCGGCAAGGACGTAGTATTTGCTGTTAACAGCAGTCAAGTTTGTACTTACCAGAACATCCATGCCTGCAATTCTGCCGATGGCACCTTCTCTGAGTGTTTCATCCGCTACATTGTGGGCACCGATGAATTCTGTACTTTGCAGCAAATAAGATTCAATGGTCGGGTTAATAACGACCCAAGGCTTTTGGTTATTGGAAATAGCATCTGAATTTTTAAGTTTTAGAGCAAGTGCTACGAAATTTGAATAAATTGTCGTTTTATCCAATGTTATAGCAGTCGTCCCGCCCACAGTATTACTTTCGGCTACATATGCTTGTTGACCCAAAAGGTAAGAATCTTGAACTTCTTCGATTGCTTTTTTGGCATTTTGTAAATGTGCTTCCATTATGCTTTGGTTTGCCTGTGCCTGTGCAACATCGTTAATTTTGAAAGCAAAGAATTTCTTTTGGTCAATGACCAAATCTGTTTCAGTAGGTGCTAATTCATCATAGGTGATTGCAGCTGTACTTACCGTTGAAATAGCAACTGTGGCAGGTGTAATAATTTTTACACTGTCGCCTTGATTTTTAATTTCACCTTCATAATTTCTGTTTACGCACTGAAGCATAACACAATTTTTTGCCAACATGTTGTTTAATTTTTGGCTCCAGATTTCCGGAATGAACGCAGAATATGCGTTTGTTGTTTGATCGCTCATTTTTTTGTTCCTTTCTTTTTTTGTAAGTGTAACTAAGTGACAAGGCGGCTAAGAATACATATAGCGGTTAACTTATCCACCATCCACAAATTTATTCATCCAGGTAAATTTCTTTAAATTCCAGCCCGATTATTGCGGCGTTTTGTTCTGCGGAACTCCCTTCAATACAAAGTTGAACCGAATAGTTTGATTCTGAGATTTCTGCTTTGTATACAGAATCCGTACTTGTCGCCCAAAGGGCATAAACACTGCTGCTATCATCATTCCAGTTAAAATTCAAACCGGTTGGCAAGTTATCGCCATGCCAGATTAAATTACCCGAATTTGTTGAATATATCAGTTCCTCGTCGTCTTTATATTCACTGTCATAATCTTTATAGACCGAGAAATTAAAATTGTTGTCATAAGTTTCATCAAGAATAAAATAAAATTCTTCAATGGTTTTTCGCACGTTTGAGTCACCTGCGGCTAAGAATGGAGATTTCCACATAAAATTTATGGCTCCGCCGTTAAAAGTATTGCCAAAATCTTCTCTATAAACTTTTCCCGCTGCATCGGCTGTTACAATACTCCCGTCGAAAAGGCAGGCTGCCGTGACGTTTTGAGGGATAACTCTCTTAAGCCATGCTTCATTCACATAGTTGTATATCCAGACGGTGTGCAAATATTCATCATCTTTGTAGGGAATAAAGTACCAAATCTGATTTTTCGCCTCATAGTGTAAAATTATGATTTCGTCAAAACGGGTTTTGTCAAAATTCTCAAACTCGGGCTTGATTGCAAGTGTAATTTCTTCTCCAAGCTGAATTTGGCTCAACAAACCAGCCTGTTCCATCGAAAATACACCCTGATTTATGAAATATTGTTTATTATTTACTGTAACCACTCCGCTGAAAGAAGTTGTACCCTTATCCGCAAAAGGAGTTACCTTAAAGTCATCCGCACTTGAGCCTGAAAGAAGATAAACGGAATTTTCTTTGTAAATCGCCAGATAGTCTTTGTATGTTTTCAATGCAGTAATTTCATTTGTATCGGTATGGAAATTATTGATATACCCAGCATCATTTGCCGTTGTAAAGTCATTGTACTTTCCGAGTGCGGAATAATAAAGCGTAGCACCGTCACCGACCCAAATTCGGCCCCTGTACACACAAACTACATCAGCCTTAACTGCGGTGCCGTGGTTATCCGATAAATTGCAATCCTCTATTGCATAGCCATCATCGTTGTTTATATAAAACATTGCGTCTTTTTGGCTCAAGACAACTACTCCGTCCAAAAAATCCGCAAAATTAATCCTTGCAGTACCGTCAATAGTCTTTGGAAGTTGGGTCAAGGTTTGGCTTTTTGTTCCGTATATAAAAAGTTTTCCTGTGTTCGTAGCTATCAAAAGGTTATAAGTATTGCCGTTTTTCATCTGATGAAGTCCGATAATTTTCTCTTCTTGAGAAAGCCCGAAAAGCAAAACATTCCCCTTTTGTCTTATAATACCGCTGTTTTGAAGAATTTCAATGTTTTTTGAATCGCTCCAGTAGAGTTTCTTTGTATCAAGCCCCAGTTCCGTTTTTGTAGCGGACTGATTAATCCCGCCGGCGAGGTTGTAGAAGTATGTCTTCATGTTATTTTCTCCGTTTCATTTTCTCCGTACCACCTTATCTTCGACCTGATAAAGCTTCCCATATCGTCTTTTGAAATCCATGGATATGGCGGAAGAAATATAATATCGATTTTCCCGTAACTTGTTGTTTGGGGGTGTTTTTGCCCGAATTCATAGTGCGTCATAACCGTATCAGGTGTTATTTGGATGTTGTATTTTTTCGCCAGTTCGGAACAAAGTCTCATTGTTGATTCAAACTGAATTTTTGTAATCGGAAAATTCCCCTGATTATTTTTGTTCCTGAAATTTGCCATAGCACACATTGAAATCCCTATTGAGCCTGTATTTCCGCCACCCGTGTGAGCAGCATACATACCTTTTCTGCAAATCAGATTAGCTTCAGGTTTAAACTTTCCCAAATGGATTTTCCCCAGACTGTCTATCAAATAGTGGTAACATTCTTTTTCATAAGAAGTTGGGACAGGCCCGCCCGCTGTCCAATGTATAATTATTCGCTTCATTTTTTCTCCAATAATTTTTATGCCAAACTGATGCAGCTTTGCCTAATATAATTTGCAACTGCGTTTGTTCTGTTTCTGGCATTCAATTTAATAACAATTCTTGTAACATGGGTTTGAACCGTTCTTGCAGATATTTTTAAGTTGTAAGCAATTTCTTTATCCGAATAACCCCAACTGATTAATTCAAGAATTTCCAACTCTCTCTTCGATAATTTCATCATAATTCCTTCTTAAAAAAAGATTTAATTTATAATCTCAACACTAGCTAGTTATCTAATACTACACTCTAAAGAGTTGCTTTTTCTAATGTATTTTCTTTTATTATTAGAAAAAAAGACGGGGAAACTTGGGGGTTTCCCCGAATAGAGTAAGATAATTTTAAAAGACATTTCTGCCTTGGTTAGGATAGTTGTTTTTATCGGTTTTCAAACAAGCCCATTTTTAGGCTGCTGAGATTTGAATAGCATTTTTTCTTAACTCCAAATTCGTTGTAATTAAGGTAAAATTTGGAATAAGTATTTGCCCCGACCCTGTCTGACTTTTTTTCAAACAAAATCAAGTCTTTTAATTTGTTGAATAATTTTCTTGCCTTGTCGTTAACTTTTCGGCAAACAGAAACATTATTATCAAAATCTATTCTTGTAATCTGAGTCACGGTATGCCCGCAAATGGGGCATTTATCCAGATAGTCAACCTGTGCCAGTAAATAATTTTCCTCGGGAGAAACAGAATAACTTTTCGATTTTCTCAACCCCGCACAACAATGAATGTACCCCAATTTAACCTCTTTTTCACACACTTGCCCCAAATAATCAAGGCAAAACTCCCTCTTCTCTTATGATAAACAGCTTTACCGTCTTGGGCGTGAGCCTTAATCACAGAATTGTAAACCCCGCATCTTTGCGTTATCGATTTACAATCTCAGTATAAACCATTATTTGAATTTGAAAAGTCCGCAAAAGTACGTAAGACAGTCAATGTAGGTATTTTTACGGACAGAAGGAGGGATAGAAACCTGAGGTGATAGAGATTTGGAGGGCTTTTTGCGAAGTGATTAAGTGACTGGGTGATTAAGTGATTAAGGGAGTTGATAAGTTGAAAGGTTGAAGGGCTGAATGGCTTAAGGGCTGAAAGGCTTTTTACGAAGTTATTAAGTGACTGGGTGATTAAGTGATTAAGTTCAACAAAAAAAATTAAAACTTCCCATTTCCCCTTTCCCTCGCTAGCGTAAAAGTAGGGTGCGTTAATGCGTTAAATAAGGCCTTTTTATACCGAGTTGCAATAAATATACGTCATCCTGAACT
>Ga0172381_10005071_pt1 | contig 13446 bp, 15 predicted proteins | sample Leawel6488metaG_FD_119754 | JGI IMG/M metagenome (GOLD analysis project Ga0172381, IMG submission 119754) | Leachate microbial communities from a municipal landfill in Southern Ontario, Canada - Leachate well 64-88 metaG | ecosystem: Engineered > Solid waste > Landfill > Unclassified | place... | reverse complement strand
GGTGGAAGATTACCCACCCTAGAAGAACTCAAAACTCTTGCAGATGCTGAATGTATAGCAAGAGGTAACTCTTCTGCTACCTGTAATGCTGCCCTTCAAAGAAACCCTCCTGGCTTCGTGGCGCTCAGTTATTGGTCTTCCGTTACTGTGCCTTCAAGTAGTGCCAATGCTTACGGTGTCAGTATGTCTAACGGTGGTGTGTACAGCACTCCTAAGTCCAGCGGCCTATATGTTCGTTGTGTCCGCTAGTTTTTCCTGGTAGTTTTAAACCACTTTTACTGCCTCTATAATAATGCTTTTTTCACCATTTCGGAGAGATACCTTTCCAGAGAATGCAATACATTTTTCAGGAACAAAAATATCTGGTGAGTTACTATAAATAGAAGGAAAAACTACTGCCTCTATTGTTCCAGTCAAGTCTAATATCTTTAGAAAAGCCATCCTCTCATTTCCTTTTGTGATTACTACTCTTACAGTTTCAATAATACCTGCTATAGTGATAGGAACACCATTTCCTAGGTCTTCTTTAATTTTTTTGATATTAATTTCCCTTTTTTCAAGTTTTTCTCTTAATCTATCAAGTGGATGTCCTGAAATGTAAAGTCCAAGTAATTCTTTTTCCCAAGCAAGTTTGTCTTCCTTAGTAGCAAGCGAGGCATCTTTTAGTTTATATGAAGGAATAAGTGTATGAGGTAAATCTCCAAAGAGAGATATTTGATTTTCATTTTGCTTGGAAGACTCATGATTGTATAAAAGCATATCTTCAAGGTTTGCGAGAAGCACACCCCTGTCTCCAAATGCGTCCATACTTCCTGATTTGATGAGTGCTTCCATTGATTTCTTGTTTAGATTCTTGTGTTTGATTCTATCAAGAAAATCAGATATTGATTTATATTTCCCTCTACCCTCAGGAGGGTTTTTTCTTTCCTTGATGATTGCATCAGCGATGTCAGTGCCTAGATTCTTAATAGTGTATAAACCAAATCTAATTTTTTTACTTTTATTCTCTGGACTGATGATTGTGTCCTGATTTTCAGGAAGACAGGTGAATCCTCCAAAGGATTCATTTATATCAGGAGGCAAGACAGGGATATTCATATTCTTACATTCATTGATTATTTCTGCTACTTTTTCTATATCACCAGATTCTGCTGTCAGAATTGAAGCCATATATTCTACAGGATAATGTGCCTTCATGTATGCAGTTTGGTATGCTACTTTTCCGTAACTTGCTGCATGTGCTTTATTAAATCCATAGGCTTGAAATGGTTCAAAAAGTTCCCAAAGTTTTTTAGCAAATTCTTTTGTTTGTCCATTTTCTACTATACCTTTAGCAAATTTCTCTTTTTGAGCAGCCATTTCTTTTGGTATTTTCTTTCCTACTGCTTTTCTGAATTTATCTGCTTCTTCCCAGTTATATCCTGCTAGTTCTATTGCGCAAAAGAGAAGGTCGTCTTGATAGACAATCAATCCATAGGATTCTTGTAAGAATTTCTTCATTCTTGGATCAAGATACTTAATGAGTTTTGGATTTCTTTTTCTTTTTATATATTCAGGGATAGATTCCATAGGTCCAGGACGATAAAGTGCTACCATGGCGTTTATATCATGGATTGTTGTTGGTCTTAATTCCTTTAGATATCTAGTCATTCCTGCACCATTTAATTGGAATAGTCCTTCTGTTTGTCCTTTTGAAAGTAATTCAAATGTTTTCTTGTCATTTAACGGTATTTTTTCAATATCTATATCTATTCCATAGAATTTTTTTACCAATCTTATACTATCAGCAAGTATAGAGAGGTTACGAATTCCAAGAAAATCAAATTTTAATAGTCCTGCTTCTTCAACACTATACATATCATACTGAGTAATTACTTTACCTCCTTTGGGGTCAAGTTGAAGAGGAACATATTCTGAAAGTGGAAGAGGGGATATTACCACTCCTGCTGCATGCACAGAGATGTGTCTCACACACCCTTCCATTTTTTTTGCAAGGTCTATTATTTCTTTTGTGTCTTTTTCATTTTTATATGCTTCCTTGAGTTCAGGTACAATTTCCATTGCATGATCAATAGTCATAGGCATACCTTGAGAGCCAAATGGAATCATTTTTGATATTCTGTCTCCCACAGAGTATGGGTATGCTAAAGCTCTGGCTACATCTCGAACTGCACCCCGAGCCATCATTGTTCCAAATGTTCCTATCTGTGCTACTTTGTCTTCTCCGTATTTTGATTTTGCATACTCAATCATCTCATCTCTTCTATTGTCGGCAAAATCCATATCTATATCAGGAGGAGAAGGTCTAAAGGGATTTAAGAATCTTTCAAATGGTAATTTGTATTCTATTGGATTTACATTTGTAATGCCTATAAGGTATGTGACTAATGAACCTGCCACAGAACCTCTAATTGTAGTCAAAATTCCATTTCTTTTCGCATATGCAAGAAGGTCTCCCACTACAAGAAAGTATGGTGCATAGCCTTTTTTCTTAATGATTCCAAGTTCGTATTCTACTCTTTCTTTTAATTCCTTTGTTTCTTTAACATCAAGTCTTTTAAATCCCTCTTGTGCAAGTTCTCTTAATTTTTCGTCTGCACTTTTTCCTCCTTCAATTTCAAAATTTGGAAATACCCATTTACCTAGTTCTAGTTCTAGATTGCACATGTTTGCTATTTTTATTGTATTTTCTATTGCTTCTGGTACATCTTTAAAAACTTCTCTTGCTGTTTTTTCATCAATGAAAGAATAGTCTTCTTCTCCAAAAGAGAATTTGTTTTCATCTTTTATATCTGAGTTTGTTGAAACTGATAGTAATGTCTCGTGTGCTTTGTGGTCTTCTTTGCAGGGGTAATGAGAGTCAACAGTGGCGACTAGAGGGATATTTAATTCTTTTGAAAGTTTTTTTAATTCCTCTCTTAATTTTTCACTGCCTTCAAAATTCGTTGGTTTCATTATCTCAAGGAAATAGTTTTCTTTACCAAATATCTCCTGATATTCTTTTACTAACTCTTTTGCCTTTTCTATATCACCAGATTGTAAAAGTCTTGATAGTTTACTTGCAGGGCATCCTGAAAGACAGATTAATCCTTCAGAATGTTTTTGAAGAAGTCCCTTATCCATTCTTGGTTTATAGTAGTATCCTTCAAGGTTTGAGATGGTAACTAGGCGAATTAAGTTTTTGTATCCTTTTATATTTTTTGCAAGAAGTGTAAGATGGTATCTTCTGCTATCAATTCCAGTCTCTTTATCAAGATGTGTTCTTTCTGCGATGTATGCCTCTACCCCGATGATTGGTTTTACACCTTCTTTTTTTGCTAGTTTGTAAAATTCAATAGCACCATACATATTTCCATGATCTGTAAGGGCAAGGGCTGGCATATTGAATTTCTTTGAAAGATTGACCAAATCACTCACTTTTGAAAGACCATCCAAAAGTGAATAGTGTGAATGGGCATGTAAGTGCACGAATTTTGCCTCTTTTTTATCCATTTCATATATATATTAACACAGATTTCTTTTTTGCTTTATTACTTAGTTGTTGATACAATAATTATGAGTTTAATAGATAAATAAAAATTATGAACAAAAAAATTAGAGTAGCAATAAATGGTTTTGGGAGAATTGGTAGAGCATTTTTAAAAATTGCTTTTGAAAGAAGTGAGGTAGAGATAATAGCAGTAAATGACTTGGGTGATATTAAAAATATGGAGTATCTTTTGAAATATGACACTGTATATAGAAAATGGAGTCATGAAGTAAAAAGTGAAAACAAAAGTATCTATGTAGATGGAAAAGAAGTTAAATTTCTTTCAGAAAAGGATCCTAACTTACTCCCTTGGAAGGATTTAGATATTGATGTAGTGGTAGAATCTACTGGACTATTTACCACCTATGAAAAAGCATCTGCTCATTTAAGGGCAGGTGCAAAGAAAGTAGTAATATCTGCTCCAGCAAAAGATGGAGATGGGACAACAAAAGGCGAGACTATTCTTCTTTCAGTCAATGAAGAGAAGTTTGGCACTTGTGATATTACTTCAAATGCTTCTTGTACTACAAACGCTGCCTCACCTTTGATATCAATTCTTCATGAAGCATTAGGAATAGAGAAAGCAATACTAAACACTGTTCATGGATATACTGCATCACAAGCACTTGTAGATGGTCCATCAAAAAAAGATTTAAGAGAGGGGAGAGCTGCAGGACAGAATATAGTGCCTTCTTCTACTGGGGCAGCTATCGCGGTAACAAAAGCCTTTCCAGAATTAAAAGGGCTTTTTGATGGAATATCTATTAGAGTGCCAGTACCTGCTGGGTCTATTGTTGACATTACTTTTATCTCTAAAAAAGATACTACTCCTCAAGAAGTGAATGAAATTCTAAAAAAAGCATCAAAGGATTCTAAATGGGAAAAGATTTTTACCGTGACAGAGGAAGATTTAGTATCAAGTGACATATTGGGTGAGTCTCATGCATCTATCGCTGATTTAAAAATGACTAGAGTGGTGGGAGGAAATCTTGTAAAAGTCCTTGGTTGGTATGATAATGAGATGGGATATACATATACTCTTTTAGAGCATGTTATAAAAACAGTAAAAAATGGAAAATAGAATTAAAAGTATATATATAGGGACGGATCATGCAGGTTTTGGTTTAAAGGAAAGATTGGTTTGGAGTCTTAAAAAACAAGGATATTCTGTGATTGATAAAGGTGCATTTGAATATGAGGATACAGATGATTATCCTGATTATGTTATACCAGTTGCGGAAGCGGTTTCTAGAGAACCAGATGAAGTAAGAGGAATAGTGCTTGGAGCCACAGGTCAAGGTGAAGCAATGCTTGCAAACAAATTTCCCCATGTAAGAGCAGTTGTTTATTACGGAAAGGCTCAATGTGTAGTGGATGATGATTCGGATATAATACTTCGTGCAAGAGAACACAATAATTCAAACATTCTTTCTCTTGGAGCAAGATATCTTACAGAGGATATGATGTTTGATGCTGTAAAGAATTGGCTTGAGACACCTTTTAAAGGAGAGGAAAGACATATAAGGAGACTTAAAAAAATAGAAGCATTAAATGGCTGAAATAGTACCGGCAGTAATGCCAAAAAATTATGAAGATTTAAAAAACAAAATCGCACTAGTGAGAGGTTTTTCTCCTTTGGTCCAGATAGACATTTGTGATGGGGTTTTGGTAAAGAATAAAACATGGCCCTTTACATCCTCTATTGATACTGATTTACATTTTCAAAAAATACTAAATGAAGAAGAAGGATTGCCTTTTTGGGAAGATATTGATTTTGAACTTGATTTGATGGTTATGAATGGGGTAGAGAACTTTGATATATATACAAAACTTGGTCCAAAAAGAATGGTTTTTCATCTTTCCCCCATTAATCCTGTTTCTGATTTTAGAGATTTTCTTGAGGGAATAGATCCATATATAAAAGATAGTATTGAAATAGGGGTAGGGATATGGCTTGATAAGCCCGTGGAGGATGTTTTTCCATTGGTGAATTGTATAGATTTTGTGCAAATTATGGGAATAAAGAGAATAGGTTTTCAAGGAGAAGAATTTGATAATAAATGTATAGAGTATGTAAAAATTCTCAGGAAAAAATTTCCCAACTTAATTATCTCAATAGATGGAGGGGTGAATTTTGATACAGCACCCCTTCTCATAAATAATGGAGTAGATAGATTAGCAATTGGTTCTGCTTTATTTAATACTGATGATATAATTGGGACATTAGAGAGATTCAAAAATCTATAATTTATCACAATGTCATTTTTAGTAACCAAAAAAGAAATAGAACTAAAAAAGAAGGCGAATGAGATTCGTCAGTCAATAATAGAGATGTTATACGAAGCAGGAAGTGGGCATACTGCGGGATCTCTTGGAATGGCTGATATTTTTACCTTATTATATTTTCACATTTTAAAACACAATCCCAAAAACCCAAACTGGGTAGAACGAGATAGGTTAATACTTTCAAATGGACATATTTGTCCTGCACTTTATGCGACAATGGCACACTCTGGATATTTTCCTATGGAGGAATTAAAGACTTTAAGAAAATTTGGTAGCAGACTTCAAGGACATCCACATAGAGAATTTATGCCTTGGATTGAGAATAGTTCAGGTCCACTTGGTTCTGGAATTTCGCAAGCAATAGGTATGGCAATTGCTGATAGGATTGACAAGAAAGAAGATGATAGGACTATATATTGTTTGGTCTCTGATGGAGAATTAAATGAGGGAAACTCTTGGGAAGCGATAATGCTTGCTGGAAAACTTAAGTTAAAAAATATACTAGTGATAGTAGATAGGAATAATATTCAAATAGATGGTGATACTGAGGAAGTGATGCCACTAGAACCACTTACAGAAAAATGGAAATCTTTTAATTGGTATGTAGAAGAGGTGGATGGACACGATTTTCAAGATATAAATAATGCAGTAGTGAAATCTCGTTCAGTTTATGATAAACCAAGTGTAATAATAGCTCATACTATTCCTGGAAAAGGAGTAAAAGATTTTGAAGATGATTATATATGGCATGGTAAAGTACCAAATAAGGAAGAAATGAAAATGGCATTAAAAGAATTGCAAAAAAATTAAATGTTAAATCCAAAATTAAAACTTAATCCAAAATTATTTAATGAAGATGTTGAAAGTTCATCAAGTAGAAAGGGTTTTGGTATTGGATTAGCAAAAGCAGGAGAGAAAAACAAAAATGTAGTAGCTCTTTGTGCAGACTTAACAGAATCTACACAGATGCATATATTTGCTGAAAAATTTCCAGATAGATTCATTCAAATAGGTGTAGCTGAGCAAAATCTAGTGACAGTTGCTTCTGGGATGTCTGCAATGGGAAAAATTCCTTTTTGTGCTTCCTATGCAGTATTTTCTCCAGGAAGGAATTGGGAGCAGATAAGAACGACTATTACTTACAATGATAGACCTGTAAAAATAGTTGGCTCACATACAGGAGTGACTGTTGGACCTGATGGTGGTTCTCATCAGGCACTTGAAGATATAGCCTTGATGAGAGTATTACCAAACATTGATGTTATCTCACCTTGTGATGCAATAGAGGCAAAAAAAGCAACATTGGCTCTTGTAGGTAGTGGTAAGCCAGCATATCTAAGACTTGCTAGAGAAAAATCACCGGTGATTACGACAGAAGATACATCCTTTAATATAGGAAAAGCAAACTTGCTATGGATACCAGATATTGGAATTGCAGAAGTTGGAATAATAGTTACAGGAGATTTAACTTACGAAGCATTACTTTCTGCTAAAAGATTAGAAGAGAAGGGAACAAAGACAAAAGTATTGAACTTATCTTCAATTAAACCACTAGATGAGGAAGCAATTATTACTCTAGCGAAAGAAACAAAAGCGATAGTTACAGTAGAAAATCATCAAAAAATTGGTGGAATGGGAAGTGCTGTATCAGAAGTATTAGCGAGAGAATATCCTACACTTATGGAGTTTATTGGCATAGATGATACTTATGGACAATCAGGGACACCCAAAGAACTTATAGAACATTATGGACTAGGGGTTATGGGTATAACAAGTGCTGTAGAAAGAATTCTTGGGAAGAAAAAGGGGGATTAGTATTGTTTTTTACTACTACTACAAAGATTTCTAGAAAATTTGGAAAATTACACTTTTTAGTGTAAAATAATATAAATAAAAGGAGTTTTTATGAAAAAAAATATGTTAGAAAAAATAAGCGTAAAAAGAATATCTCCTTCTGATGTTGTAGCATTTGCTGAAGCGAAAAGAGCTGAATGGCATCAGGCAGGTAATATTGATGTAGAAGATTCTGCACTTAATTCAGTGTTGAAACTTTTACTGCAAGATAAAAAAATTACTCCTGAAAAAGCTATGAAGATGATTTATGATATAGATCATAGCAGACAGCAGAGATAATAGAACCCAAAGAGACAATCTTGGTTTCTGTTTTGTTATTTTAGTTTTTTGGGTTTGTAATTGTTTGGAGATTCTTTTAGGTATTTCAACAACTCTTTCCTATTAAGTAAACCCTCTTGAGCTCCTACTTTTTGAACTACTGACATAGGATTAATTGGTCCCCACATAAATGCTTCAGTGGGAGGAAGCCCTATCGCAAGTGCTGAAACGATAGTAGAAGCAAAACTATCTCCAGCTCCTGTTCTATCAAGCACAGGATTATTATTTGGATATACTGGAATATGCCACAATGAATCATTGTAATATAAATATGCACCTTCTTCACCGTTACTTATAACCACTATCTTTGGTCCGAGTTTATGAATTCCTTTTCCGAGAGTGAGAGGGTCTTTTGTTTCTAACCCTAATATCTTTTCTGCTTCCTCAATGTTTGAAAAGAATGCATAAGTTCTCTTGTATATTTCTTTTAATTTTTCGGCACCGATTTTAATCTGAAAAGTTCCTGGAGAAAATGCGAGTTTAATCTCAGGATGTTTTTCAAGATATTTAATAATCATTTTATGATACGGAATTGAATTCTCAGCAAGTGAACTTAAATAAATCCAAGATACTCTAGGTAATCTTGGGAGATGGTAGTTAAAGAGAGAGTGTTTTACTAATATGGTTCTGTCTTTATCATAAGAAAGAACAAAATGACAATTTGTTTCTTTGTTTCTTTCCTTTTTTACTAGTTTAGTAGATACTTTTTTTTTCTTAAGAGTAGTTAGGCATTTCTTACCTCTATCATCATTGCCAATGTTTGTGAGTATTGCTGATTTGAGTCCTAACTTTGCAAAGCATACTGATGCATTTGGAGCATTGCCTACAGCATATATTTCTCTAGTTTCTTTGTAAGGAATTTTGTCTCCAAAGCGAACACATAACTCACAATTTGTGTCATCTATTTTACAATGCAATTTTGCATCTTCAAGTCTTATAAATATATCAGTGGTAATATCTCCTATGGCTAAAATATCATATTTGCTTTTTCTTTTTAACATACTATAATGATACCATATTATTAAGTATTTTTGCCAAAGGCAATTTAATCAGACTACTCTAAGTGGCAAAAATGTTTATGTCTATTAAAACAAAATTTGTTTTGTGCTTGGTGTTTGGAGTGCTTTTCTTTATACCGTTTTCAGTAAAGGCAGGTCTTACAATTAATGAGATAATGTATGACCTAGATGATGCGGATATTGATTGGATTGAAATATATAATTCAGGAAATGAAGAATCTGATATTTCATTATTAAAATTACTTATTAGCAATTCTACTGCTAATCACTCTATAAAAGCATATTCAGGAAAACCTATACTAAATACAGGAGAATACGGTGTAATTGTAGTAAATTCTCAAGTTTCTTCCTATATAGAAAAATGGGGTAGTGAAGGTAATCTTTTTACTGCAAGTTTTAGTTTACCAAATGTTTCTGAGGAAGAAACTGCGACAATTCAAATTAACCAAGGGGATAAAATTAGTCCTATTGATTCTGTTACCTACGAAGCATTATTTGGAGCAAGTGGTGATGGTAATTCTCTTCAAATTATTGACGGTTCTCTTAAGAGTTCTACCCCTACACCAAACAAAGAAAATGTATTTGATCCTAATTCAGTAGTAGGGGAGGATGATAATGAGGAAGAAGATAATGATGATGATGATGATGAGGATGAGGAAGAAGATGATGAGAAAACCATTTCAAAGCCAAAAATTAAAGCAAAAATTTTCGTAAAAAATACAGTATATAGTGAAGAGCCAATAGAATTAGAAGGGGTAATTCTTGAAAATGGAAAAAAGTCAAAATATAGGGGAAGATATTATTGGAATTTTGGAGACGGTTCTTTTAAGGAGGAATTTGGTTATTCAAAAAAGTTTCGTCATATTTTTTATTACCCTGGGGAATATGTGGTATCTATGGAATACTATCCTGATGCTTTTTCTATAGAACCTGATTATATAGAAAGGATAGTTATTAATGTAATTCCTGTAAATATTAGTATTACAAAGGTTGGAGGAGAAAAAGATTTCGGAATAGAGATAACTAATTCATCTCAAGGTGAAATAGATGTATCAGAATGGTATTTAATAGGGGACAGAAAGGTTTTTTTCTTTCCTAAAAAGACTATAGTTTTACCACAAAAAAGTTTGACTGTATCTAGTCGCCTCACTGGTTTCTCTTCTTCTGGAAAAGAAAGTATAAAAATGTATTCCTCTAGAGGAGAACTTATATCTCAGTATCTAATAGAGAAGTAGAAGAAGTAGGAGGAACTGTTTCACTGGAAGAGGAATCTGTGTTTGCTTCTTCTTTTGTAGGTGTTGTAGGTATATCATTTTCTTTTATATCCCCCTCTGTAGGAATTTTTTGTCCTTCTTTATTTACTTCTTCTTGCAGAGGGGAGGGGGCTGATGGGGTATCCTCTCCAAATTTGATTTCCTCCTGAAGCAATGATTCAAGATTTGCAAGTTCTTTTTCAATGGATTCAATTTCGCTTTCTTCTTTGATTTGAGTGTCAATTTGTTCTTTTCGTAAATTAATAGAAGAATCAAGTTCAGTTTTTATTTCCTCTGTGATTGTTGGATTTTCTTTGTTTATTTCCTCAATTTCAAGTTCTATTTTTGCTCTTTCAAGTTCTATTTCTGATTGAGCGATAGATAGATTTTTAGGAGTAATTCTTTTTTCTTTTATTAGTTTTTCAACTTCAGTAAATCTGTCTTCTATTCGCTTTTGGCGAAGAGCTATTTTCTTTTCAGGAGTAAATGTTAATTTTTCTTCTATCTTTTCTTTTATATTTATTTTTATTGTATAAAGAGTATCTCCGGGGAGGGAATCACTTGAAGCATGTAATACACCACCTATTGCTATGACTAGTACTATTACTGTAATTGGAATTAATTTACTAAATGAATGAAATGAGAATCCAAAGAAATATGGAGATTTTTGTATGAAAGGAGAAATAATGGGTGTTTCTTTGAAGACATCTTTTTCTAAACTAGTCATTATGCGGAGTTTTAATCGTGCATTTTCAACAGCAGTCATTCTGCTTTTTTTCATTTCATTTATTATGTTGTTTAATTTCTTTTCCACTTTATTGTTTTTCGTTTTCACCTAAAATACTTTTTAATTTTTCAATTCCACGATGTATTCTGACAGAAACAGTATTTTCATTATCATCAAGAATTTTTGCAATATCTTTTACACTCATGTCCTCTACATATCGCATAAGGATTACATCTTTATATTTCTCTTCTAATCCTTGGACTGCTTTGAGTGCTTCTTTGGCCTCAAATTCATTTTCTTTGATAATGAATTCACTTTCTTCTCCTGTTATTTCAAATCCGTTTTCTAAAAGATTATCAAGAGAACTTGACTTTTTCTTTCTTCTGTCGTCTATTATCAGGTTTCTTGCTACTCTATACAAAAAAGCTCTTATGTTGTCTATTTCCTTTCCTTTTTCTGAGGATAGGTATTCCCATGTCTTAACAAATGTATCATGGGATAAATCTAAGGCTTTTTCTCTGTTTGAGGTATGAAAATAGCAGTATCTAAAGATAGCATCAGAAAAATCTTTATAAGACTTTTCAAATAGGTCTCTTAATTTTTTCTTATTTACATCTACCATATATGACGATTTATATGCTTATTTTCTTTCATTCTTTGACGGTTTTTGGTGTTTTTTATATTTATTTAAACTCTTACTTATTATACTATATTTTTTGATTTGATAGAATATACTTCTGGAGAACAAGATTATGCCGAGGAATATGAAACAGAAATTTCAAATGCAAATATAGCAGAATTCAAAAAAACTTTGGAATTTTTGGATTTTAAAAGAATGGTGACAATAGAAAAACAGAGAGAATATTGGATGTGTGGAGATATTGAAGTTGCTCTAGATTATATTAAAGGTTTAGGATATTTTATAGAAGCGGAAGCAAAAGGAGATTTTAAAAATGTTTTTGAAGCCAAAAAAGCATGTATAAATTTTCTGGAAAATCTTGGCATAAAGGATGTTGAGAATAAGCAAATAAAAATGGTATATCCGCAGATATATTTGGAGAGCAAAAAGAACGAAATTTGGGTTTAGATAGTAGAATCTGAAAAATAAAATCATATGATATAATTTAACAAAATTAAATTATGCCAAAATTTATAAAACTAAAATTCAATAAGACAGAATATTGTGGTAACTCCATCGGTCGTGAAATTCGTGTAGAGATTGAAGCTCTTGGTAAAAATCTAAAGATTGAAGAAAAAATTCCTTGGAATGAAGGACTGGGGTAAATTTAATTTAATAAAATGAATTTAATTTTAAATAAAAGTTTAGGAAATAAATATTCAAATAAGTCTCAAAAAATAAGGGTTATTACAGAAAATTGGGTCTTAAGCCAGATATATTGTCCTAATTGTGGTAATAATGTTTACGAGTATGCGAATAATATGCCCGTTGCTGATTTTTGTTGCAAAAGATGTTCAGAGGATTTTGAACTAAAATCCAAGAAAGGTAAAATAGGCAAAAAGGTTTCTGCGGGTGCTTATTCGCAAATGATAAAGAGAATAAATTCACCACAAAAACCAAATTTCTTTTTTATGGGCTATATGGTCAAGATGTGGAGTGTGAATGATTTTTTTGTTGTACCAAAACACTTTTTCGTATCTGAAATTATAGAGCAAAGAAAACCGCTTACTGAAAGTGCTAGACGGGCTGGCTGGGTTGGTTCAAATATTCTCTTTTCAAGAATTCCAAAAGCAGGACAAATTTTTTATATAGAAAACGGGAAAGAACTCAATAAAAGAAATGTATTGGAAAAATGGAAGAAAACTGTATTTCTTAAAAAAGTTAAAAAAGTTGATACAAAAGGTTGGATTTTAGATATTATGAATTGCATTGATTCTCTTAACAAGAAAGATTTTACTCTAAAAGATATGTATGCTTTTGAAAATGATTTGTTTGTTATACACCCAGAAAATAAAAATATTAAGGCAAAAATTAGACAACAGTTACAATTTCTAAGAAACAAGGATTATTTAGAATTTGTCGGTAATGGAACATATAAACTAAAATAGTTGACTTTAATTAGTATTTGATCAATGATCAGATCATTATAAGTTAATGCTTTTAAATTATAATAACTAATATGAAAAGTATAAAATATACTTGCAAAAATTGTAAGCAAATCAATGAAAGAGTAGGTGTTGTCCAAATAGAAAAGCATTATTATTCTTTTGATTTAGATACAAAACAATTAAAAGATTTTCATGGAGACGATAGTTGTGAATCGCAAAAGTTTTTCTGTTTAAATTGTGAAAAAACAATAAATACAAAAGAAATAGATTTATAAGCAATTCTCCTATAAATAATGTACGAACATTTGTTTGTTTTTCAAAAATAATTTTTAAGAAAAAACGACTTTTAAAATATCTCTTCTTGTGTTACATTTGATAAATGTTAAGTATCGG
>Ga0172381_10005070_pt1 | contig 13447 bp, 8 predicted proteins | sample Leawel6488metaG_FD_119754 | JGI IMG/M metagenome (GOLD analysis project Ga0172381, IMG submission 119754) | Leachate microbial communities from a municipal landfill in Southern Ontario, Canada - Leachate well 64-88 metaG | ecosystem: Engineered > Solid waste > Landfill > Unclassified | place... | reverse complement strand
GGCGTTCTGTACATAGTTCAACCCTCAATGTGGAAAAGTGCTTACGAATCCCTGGAAGGACTTTCTAAGTATTGTGAATTATTTAATGCGGTAGGTGAAAAATGCAATAATGCAGGCATCCGCTTTGGATACCACAATCACTCCCATGAATTTACTACGGTTTTCGACGATGTTGTCCTGTATGATCATATGCTTCAAAAGACGGATCCCGAAAAAGTTTTCTTCCAGATTGATGTCTACTGGAGCCAGGAAGGCGGTGCTCCTGCTGTCGAATACATGGATAAATATCCCGGCAGATTTGACCTGTGGCATGTTAAAGACGATAAGGAAATAGGAGCCTCCGGAAAGATCGATTTCCAGGCCATCTATGAAAAAGCAGAAATATCGGGACTTAAATACGCCATTGTGGAACAGGAAGCATTCGATATGGCTCCTTTTGAAAGCATCAAAGCTTCTTACGATTTTTTGAACAAAGCTGCCTACGTAAAGGATTCGTACTCGAAATAAAGCTTTATACAGGCATTACCGGAAAAGGTTCTGTGTTACTCATCAGTAACACAGAATTTTTTTATTACACTGTAGGCATCCTGAATACCCAATTCCCCGGCCGTAGATATGTCCATACACCCTTTTTCCTTTTCTTTCAGATAGATCTGAATCAGGCCCCGGTTGTAATAAGCTTCTGCAAGATAAGGATACAATTCCAGGGCTTTTGAATAATTGGTTATGGAGCGGGGAAAATCTCCCGACAAACAATAGAGATTCCCCAGGTTGTAGTAAATATGGGCAAAATCGGGAGCCAACAGAGCTGCTTTTTCCAGATCGTTTATGGCTCCGGAATAATCATACTGGCGACGGCCCTGTTCCTGTACACGTGTACGTGTGGTGCCCGCCTGGTCCAGGGTGAGGATCTGCACGTTATTTTCCATAGAAGAGATAAAGTCTATCATCTCGCTTTGTAATGCAGCGCGGTTTATGTAATAAAAAACGTTGTCGGGATCTTTTTCAATAGCACGGTTATAAGATGCCAGAGAAGCATTGAACAATTTGCTCTGGAAATCCAGGATGCCCCGGATGAAGTACAGATCCGGAGAAGCTTCTTCGCCCCGGATTAGCTTTTCAACTTGTTCTCTCTGAAATTCAATGCGTTCAGGGTCTGTATCAGGTTCGTGACTGAACAAACTTACAGGTATTGACTGACGCAGAATAAATTTTTCAAGGTCCTCATAATAATACCTTTGTTCAAGTGCTATGGTATTTTCCGTCGGGCCGGTCAGCAATTTGTAAAGCGGTTTCAGACGTATATCCACGTCCCTGTATTGAAGCAGTTCGTTGTTGAAGTCTTTCTTGGCAAAATCGGCATCCAGTGCCAGCAAACGGTCAAAACGCTGTGTAGTGTCCGCGAATGCCGAGTAAGTGGTATCTCCCAGCCGGGATTTGTAATCGTTGACCTTATTCTGAGCTACCTTATAATCCAACTCGGCTGCTGCAAACAGACCCAACCTGTTCTTGACAAAGGAACGGTTCATGTAGGCGTTCGCAAAATCCGGATACAGCTCAATGGCTTTGTCGTAGTCTCGCATGGCATCTCTGTAACGTTCCATTTGAATGAATAAGGCGGCCCGGTTGTAATACGCCAATACGTTGTTGGGATTTATGGAAATAACCCGGTCATAATCTTCCAGGGCGTTGTTGTAATCTCCAATCTGCGTACGTATCAATGCCCGGTTGTATAAGGTCAGGGCATTCCCCTGATCTTCCTGCAGTACTTTTTCAAGATCGGCCAGGGCCCCGTTAAGGTCATTCTGATTGTAGCGGATCAGGGCGCGGTTGAAATAGGCAAATGAATTTTCCGGATCCAGTGATAATGCCTGGTCCAGATCCTCAAGGGCTGCCGGATATTGCTCCTGCATGGCATAAACACGCGATCTTCGGATGTAGCCTTCCGGATCGAATTTGTTCAGCAAAATGGCTGTCTCGTAATCATGCAGGGCTTTTACAGTATCCTTCAGATACAGGTAACAGGCACCCCTGTTCAGGTATGCTTCGCTTACCCGGGGTTCGTGACGAATAAAACGGTTGAAATCTGCCTCGGCCAGTTCAAACTGCTGGGACAACAGGTAAGTAACACCCCGGCTGAAATACAACCCGTTATAACCGGGACGCAAATCTATTGCTTCCTGTAAGTCTTTCAGGGCTTCTTCGTATTCTCCCAGACGGGAATTCGTAATTGCCCTGTAATGAAATGCCATGGTAAAAATGGGATGAATGGATATGGCCCGGTCAAAATCCGTGCGGGCTCCCAGGAAATCTCCCAGGTTGTACTTTCCTATACCTCTGAAAAAATAAGCTTCATGTAACGCGGGGTCCAGCTGAATGAGTTTGTTGAAATTATCAATAGCCTGCTGATAACGTCCTTCAAATAACAGATGCTGTCCGCGGTAAAAGAACTGTTGTTTATCGTATTGGGCTTCAGCCCTTCCCGCTGTTAAAAAAAGAAAAGCCAGAAGGACCAGATACAGGCGGTGTTTTTTTACCATTTGTCAAAGGTATAAAATTTGAGAGGAAAAATTTGTTCCTTTGCAATTGAAAAACAAAAAATATGCCGCGCCTTTTCCTTTTTGTGTCTTGCATTTCAATACTTCTTCTTTTCCCGGCGGTTCCGTTGCAGGCACAAAGGGCTCGTCCGGAAGACTATGCCCGCAAAGTCACCCTGCAAGAATTGGATTACCATATACGTTTCCTGTCAGACAGTCTTTTACAGGGCAGGGAAACCGGATCTCCGGGTGGTTCCGAAGCGACCCAATACATCAACAAAAAATTCGAAAAATTCGGGTTGCGTCCTCTGGGTACGGCAAATCCCTACCGGTATAACGGTTCGTACATACAGGGATTTGTATGTCCCACCGGCCAGAGAGGCCGTAACTTGATCGGATGGATACCGGCCGCGGGTAAAGGAAGCCACGAATACATTATCATATCTGCGCATTACGATCACCTGGGTGTCATAGAAGGAGTTCTTTATCCCGGGGCAGACAGCAATGCATCGGGAGTAGCTGCCTTATTATCTCTGGCTGAAGCTTTTGGGGCTGCGACAAACGACGGACACGGACTTACACGCAACCTCATCTTTGTGGCTTATGATGCCAAGGAATTTTCCATGACCGGAGCCCGGATCTTTGCTTTATCCCTGGGAATTCCTGCGGAACAGGTAGTGCTGAACCTCAACCTGGACCAGATAGGAACTACCCTGGCTCCCCCCGGGAACTCACGTAAATACATGCTTATACTGGGGGCGGAAAAAGTCCCTGACCATATCATCCGGTCCATGAACAACAACAATGCTTATTACAATACCGGACTGGAACTGGATTATTCTTTTTATCAAAGTCCGGAATTTGCTGAAATATTTTTCACCATGACTGAGCAATTTTTTTTATCGCAACAAAATATCCCTTCCCTCCTGGTAACATCGGGGGTGAACGATCACACTTACAAACCGCGGGATACCCCGGATATCATAGATCTGCCTGTTCTGGAACTCAGGACACGATGGCTTTTCTTTACCTTATGGGATATGGTTCAGCGCTGATGGATACGGATCAGGTCATATGATACGGTAACACTGCCCCGCATTTGTTTCATTTTATAATCGAAAAAATCGCTCCCGGGTTGAAAGATGTCCTTTACACCCATCATTACATGAAATCCCATCCGGATACGCGGAAATATACGCGCCTCGTAACCCAGGAAAAGTCCGGCATCCCAGGTATCAAGCAAAGAGGAAAAATCCATTACCTGCGGTGAGGCTATTTCGGAATCTATACGGTCGGGCTCAGACCCTATAAACCCTTTCATGGCATTTGTAATAAAGTGGGATATAAAAACATAAGCCCCAAAAAATCCCAACTGGATACCATGCTGTCTTTTTTTACCGGCCAGAAATTCGGCATATACGGGAAGTTCCAGCAAGGTGAATCCCATAGACATCTGGGAAGTTCCCGTAAAATACTGCACCATATTTTCCCCTTTGAACTTCTGATTAGTGACACGGGCATCCGCATCCATGGCAATGGTCTTGTAACTGAGGTTAGCCCCCAGGGTCCAGCGGGAATGAATATTGAGAAAAAAACGGGCACCCAGGGTTGCATTCAGCTTAGGATATGCATTGAAAGAGCCCCCAACGGCATTCATGGGCACAGGCATGGCACCGCCAATATCAGTCCCTATCTGGGGAGCAATGCAAAATGAAGGCACAAACGATTCAGGTTCTTGTGCCATTAGTGAATTTCCCGACTGAACACCCAGGCTGATGAGTGTTATTTTTAGGACGGTAACATAATTTTTCAGGACCATTTGACAAAAATAGTAAAAAGACATTACAAAGGTTCTTGTATAATTTTTGAACGTAAAGCCTTTCCGGTAGGAAGTTCCGTTCTTTCGGCCAACGCCCGGGGTGTTCCGCAAAAACAACAAGTCCCCCCGTTTTGCCCTGCATCGGGTCCCATGTCTATGACCCAGTCGGCACATTTTACCACATCCATATTGTGTTCCACCACAAGCACGGAATGTCCGTTTTTGATCAAAATCTGAAAGGATTTTAGTAATTTTTCAATATCAAACACATGCAATCCCGTAGTAGGTTCGTCAAATATAAACAACCTGTTTGTCTCGGAACTCTCCCGTGACAGGAAATAAGCCAGTTTTACTCTCTGGCTTTCACCCCCGCTCAAACTACTGCTGCTTTGCCCCAGTTTGATGTATGAAAGCCCTACCTCATCCAAAGGTCTTAACTTATCAGCAATTCGTAAGGCTGCAGATTCTTTTTGAGAAGAGAAGAAAGCAATGGCTTCTTCAATAGTCATCTCCAGAACATCATATATGTTTTTGTCTTTATACCTGACTTCCAGAATATCCGGTTTAAAACGTCTGCCTCCGCAGGATTCACACGTTAGAACGACATCGGCCATAAACTGCATTTCCACTTTAACAACGCCTTCTCCCTGGCACTCGGGGCACCGTCCTCCTTCAATATTAAACGAAAAATGAGAATGCCCGTAACCGTTCATCCTGGCATACGGCTGTTCGGAAAAAAGTTTTCGTATATCGTCATAGGCTTTTATATAGGTTACGGGATTGGAACGGGAAGACTTTCCTATGGGATTTTGATCTACCAGTTCTACTCCTGCCAACCGGTGCAGGTCTCCTCCAAGACCGTCGAATTTTCCGGGAGCCGGAGTTCTGGCCTGGTTGTAATGGCGGCTGAGGGCATAATACAGAACATCTCTTACCAGCGACGATTTACCCGAACCACTGACTCCGGTAACTGCTGTAAAGACCTGCAGTGGAAACTTCACGTCAATGTCTTTCAAATTGTTATGGGAAGCCCCCCTGACCATGATATAGGAATTCCACGTTCTTGAACGTACCGGAACAGGAATGACGTTGGTATCGCTTAAAAAACGAAGGGTACGGCTTTGGCCTGTATCAATCTTTTGGCCCGGCAGAACAGGCGGTCCCTGGTACATAAGGTTGCCCCCGTCTTTTCCCGCCAAAGGCCCAATATCTATGATCTGATCGGCAGCACGCATGATTTCCTCGTCATGCTCCACGACAATCACGGTATTACCCATTTCTTTGAGTGCTTTCAGGGAAGCAAGAAGCCGCTGAGTATCCCGGGGGTGCAGCCCAATACTCGGCTCGTCAAGAATATAAAGGCTCCCGACCAGCGAACTTCCCAGCGAACTTACCAGGTTCACACGCTGACTTTCACCTCCGCTCAATGTCGCAGACCGTCTGTTCAGGGTGAGGTACCCCAACCCTACCTGGTTCAGAAAATGCAGCCGGGACCGGACCTCTTCCAGCGTTCTGCCTGCAATTTCCAGTTCCCTTTGGGTAAGGCTGACACTATCCATAAACACAGCCAACTGTGAAACAGGCATATCCAGAAGCTGGTCTATGCGCATCCCGGAAATACGGACGTAAGAAGCTTCTTTCCGCAACCGGGTCCCGGAACATTCCGGACACAGAGTCTTCCCGGTAAAACGGCTGATTATGATCCGGTATTGAATCTTGTACCTGGCCGATTCCAGCTGTTTAAAGAACTTGTTTATTCCAGTTATGCGGTCGTCTCCGTTCCACAACCAGTCTTTTTCCCGGTCTGTCAGTTCCCTGTAAGGCTTATGTATGGAAAACCCGGCTGCGGATGCATTCCTTATAACTTCCTCTTTGAATGTTTTCATAACATCCCCCCTCCAGCACGCCACGGCATCCTGGTATACGGACAGACCGGTATCGGGGATCACCAGGGATTCATCTATTCCGGTAACTTGTCCGTATCCGCCGCAAACGGGACAGGCTCCAAGGGGATTGTTGAAACTGAACATGTATTCATTGGGTTCCATGAAAGTGATCCCGTCGGCTTCAAAACGTGTTGAAAACGGGACCACACGTTCTTCTGTCTGAATAAACAATGTCCCCTGCCCTGCAGAAAACGCCGTATTGATTGATTCGGTTATACGGGCCCTGTTATCGGGATTGTCCGCCGGACTCACACGACCGGTCAGAAGAAAGACATCCCGGTTGTCGTATTTGATTTTTTGCTGCAAAATATCCTCGATCCGGATCATTTCCTTTCCGTCCCAGAAACGCGCAAATCCTTCCTGTTGCAGTTGTAAAAGGATCTCTACACGGCGTTGCCTGTCATCCCAGCCGAAAGGAGCCAATATCAGGGCATGGGAATTTTCAGGCAACGTAAACAGGAACTGCAGCACATCCACAACCGTATGACGTGTTACTTCTTTTCCCGAAACGGGAGAATAGGTTCTTCCTATCCGGGCGTACAACAACCGCAAATAATCATAGATTTCCGTTGATGTTCCAAGCGTAGAACGGGGGTTGCGCGTATTTACCTTTTGTTCTATGGCAATGGCCGGCGGAATGCCTTCTATCAGATCCACATCGGGTTTTTTAATCCTTCCCAGGAACTGGCGGGCATATGCCGAGAGGCTTTCCACGTAGCGTCGCTGCCCTTCGGCAAACAGGGTGTCAAAAGCCAGTGAAGATTTCCCCGAGCCCGAGACGCCGGTGATAACAATGAACTGATCCCGGGGAATTTCAATGGAAAGGTTCTTTAAGTTATGAACCCGTGCCCCTTTAACAACAATCTTTTCTTCACTCATAACATCATTCCCTCACTGCCTTAATAATCCCCCTTATCTTTCTCAAATGGAACAACAGCAAGTCTACCTGTTTGTTGGAATTAACAGCCACCTGCAAACGCCCTACGACCTTTCCGCCGTGTCCTGAAAAGGTATAACTTCTCATATTGAGGGAAAGATTTCTCATCACTTCTCCTATTTCACCGGCCAGCCCGATCTCTTCATAAGCCGTCACCCGTATTCCCACCTGAAAAACGGCTGAAGTAACGGTGTTGCGCCATCTTACCTTTTGTATCCGGTAAGGGTATTGTTCCATCAAACGGGCTGCATTGGGACAACTCATCCTGTGAATTTTGATGCCTTCCTTAATGGAAACAAAACCGAAGACGGGATCTCCTATAACGGGATTGCAACATTTTGCCAGTTTGTATTTTATACGACCGAATGAATCGTCTATGACCAGGTAATCGCCTTCACCGTAGCGTGTATTACCTTCCTCCTTTTCTGCAGTCAGGGTTTCAGGAGATGGCTTTGTGGTTTTTTCTTCTTTTGAAGGTTCTTCCTGAGTCAAAAAAGACTTAATTTCCTGCAGGGGAATATCCTCCCGCGCAATGGCTGCGTAAAAATCGCTTATTTGCTTGATCCTAAACTTTTTAAGCAGACGGGCAGTGTCGTCAGGAGTGAGCTCTGTTTTCCAGTTTTTCAGACGTCTTTCCAGAATCTCCCTGCCTGCGGCATCCTGGATCCCGGCTTCTTCACGCAATTTTTGCCGGATCTTGTTTTTGGCTTTTCCTGATACCACAAAATTCAACCAGTCCCTGGAAGGCTTCTGGTTTTTGGAAGTAAGGATCTCAACGACATCGCCTGTATTCAGGATGTCCCGTACCTGGGACATTTTACCGTTCACACGACCTCCGGTGCATTTGAGCCCTACGTTGGTGTGTACCTCAAAAGCAAAGTCCAGAACGGTAGACCCTGCCGGCAAGCGTTTCAAATCTCCTGTCGGAGTAAAGACGTATATTTCATTGGGTTTGAAAAGGTCGGCATCTTCCCCGGATTTGAATTCTTCCGCAGGGTTCTGCAACCGTTTTCTCACATTCCCCAGCCAGTCGTTCAGGACCTCTTCATTACGCATCCCTTTGTATGCCCAATGTGCCGCCACCCCATACTCGGCAACCACATCCATGCGCCTGCTGCGGATCTGGACCTCCACGACCCATTGATCAGGGGTGCGGACTGTAATGTGCAGCGATTCATAACCGCTTGCTTTGGGAACGGTGATCCAATCGCGCATTCGCTCCGGGATAGGCTCGTAAATCTGTGTAACCAGCGAATATACCTGCCAACATACTTCTTTTTCTTTTTCAGGAGGCGTATCTATTATGAACCGAATGGCCAGGATATCGTATACTTCATCCACATCTACCTGTTGTGCCTGCATTTTACGCCATATGGAATAGGTGGCTTTTGTACGGCTTTTCAGTTCGTAGTGTATTCCGGCCGATCTCAATTCTTTTTCCAACGGCCTGACAAAGCCGGCTATCCGGGCCTTGCGTTCTATTTCGGTTGCCCTTATTTTGTTGGTGATCAGGCGGTAATTTTCCGGTTGGATGATCCTGAAGGAAAGGTCTTCCAATTCGCTCTTAATTCTGTACAATCCCAGCTGGTGTGCCAGGGGAGCATACAACATCAACGTTTCTGTCGCTTTTTTAATGTGTTCGCTGCGGGGAAAGCACTCTGGCAGAGAACGCATTACTTCCAGCCTGTCTGCCAGTTTAATGAGAGTTACACGGGGATCTGCCGAGTAGGAGATGATCAGTTTCCTGTAATTGTCTGCCTGCAGCCGGGTGTCTTTTGGATTGATAGTCGAGATCTTGTTCAGTCCGGCTACCAGTAACCCGATATCACTCCCGAAGTCCCTCCCGATCTCGTCCAGAAGTCCCGGATCCTTGCGGCTGGCTTCATGCAGGTATACGGTAGCGATCGATTCCCGGGTAAGGCCGATTTCGTTTTCAACAATGTGCGCAACGGCATCCACGTGGGTCATGAACGGCTTTCCGTTACCCCTTTCAAGACCGGTCAGCTTATCCCGTGCATAGTCTTTGGCACGGGCTATCATTTGAGCATTCCCCTGCGTGTTCATTTACGTAGTTTTTCCAGTGCATACATATCATCCCTGAAACCGGCAGCCGTAATAAAATCCAGTTTAGAAGCAGCATCTTCCATTCTTTGTCTGGCCGTGGCTATGGCTTTCTCCAGTTGTTGCGGGGTCATGGAACGCGTAACGGGATCTTCGGCAACCATGGAAATCGTATCTCCATGCTCCCGGTATATATTGCCCTGCCCTAATGTGTCCCTAACATTTATGGCTATCTGAGTAGGCGTTATTCCGTTCTCCCTGTTATATTGTATCTGTTTTTTGCGTCTTCTTTCGGTTTCCCGTATGGTCCGTGCCATAGATTCTGTCATGCGGTCTGCATACATGATTACTTTTCCGTCTACATTACGTGCGGCCCTTCCGGCTGTTTGTGTCAGGGCCCTTTCGGACCTGAGGAATCCTTCCTTGTCAGCATCCAGTATGGCTACCAGTGATACCTGGGGAAGGTCAAGCCCTTCCCGTAAAAGATTGACTCCTATGAGCACATCGTAATACCCCTTCTGAAACTCCTCCAGGATCCTGATCCTTTCCAGGGTTTCCACATCCGAGTGTATATAAGTACAACGGATCTGTATTTTTTGCAAAAATTTATGCAATTCTTCGGCCATGCGTTTGGTCAGGGTGGTCACCAGTACCCGCTGATCTTTTGATGCACAGATACGGATCTCTTCTATCAGATCATCTATCTGACCTTCTGTTTTCCTCACTTCCACGGGCGGATCCAGCAGACCGGTGGGTCGTACTACCTGTTCTACAATCAACCCGCCGGATTTTTCCAGTTCATAATTTGCCGGCGTGGCTGAAACGTACATACGCTGACCTATGACGGTGTCAAATTCTTCAAAAGTCAGGGGTCGGTTGTCCGCAGCGGCCGGCAGACGGAACCCGTACTCAATAAGCACTTCTTTCCTGGAACGGTCGCCCCCGTACATAGCCCTTACCTGGGGCAGGGTTACATGACTTTCATCAATAATGGTTAAAAAATCATCGGCAAAATAATCCAGCAGGCAGAAAGGCCGGGTTCCGGGCTGTCTTCCGTCAAAATACCTGGAATAATTCTCTATGCCCGAACAATAACCCAGCTCCCGGATCATCTCAATATCAAATTCCACACGTTGCAGCAACCGGTTTGCCTCCATGTGTTTCCCCACATCCTTAAGGTATGCAATACGTTCGGTCAAATCATCCTGGATGTTTTTGATGGCTTTTTCCTTTCTTTCTTTTGTTGTCACAAAAGCACTGGCCGGATAAATGGCAATTCCTTCGATTCTTTCAAGCACACCTCCCGTTACCGGATCAAAACGTTCTATGGATTCAATCTGGTCGCCCCAGAAGGCGATCCGGCAGGCTATGTCATCGTAAGCCAGGTATATATCAATGACATCTCCCCTGACCCTGAAAGTACCCCTTTTGAATTCGTTTTCATTACGTGAATACAGGGCATCCACCAATCTGTACAGCAACTGGTTGAAATCATGTGCCTGTCCTGTTTTCAGGGTTATGGTGTTGGCGTGAAAGTCGTCCGGATTCCCTATTCCGTAGAGGCATGAAACACTGGATACGACCAGCACATCTCTTCTGCCGCTCAGAAGGGCAGAAGAAGTGCTCAACCGGAGTTTCTCTATTTCGTCGTTAATACTCAAATCCTTTTCAATATACACATCCGTTACAGGAAGGTATGCTTCCGGCTGGTAATAATCATAATAAGACACAAAATATTCCACGGCATTATCAGGAAAAAAGCTCTTAAACTCGGAATAAAGCTGAGCCGCCAATGTTTTGTTATGGCTGATAACCAGTGTCGGTCTTTGCAATTTTTCCACGACATTGGCCATGGTAAATGTTTTGCCTGACCCAGTGACACCCAGCAAAACGGCAGCTTCGGTACCATCCCTGAAGAGAGTACTCAGCTGTTCTATTGCCTGCGGCTGATCCCCCGTAGGCTTGTAGGGTGCTTGAAGCTTGAATTCCATAGATAAATTTTCCGGATGACAAATTTACGGAAAAAATAACGAGTGGCTGTTACCGGGCCTGTCAGTACATCAAAAAACCGGCCACACCACCCAGGAACATCAACAGGATGGGATGTACCTTATAAAAATAGGCAGCCAGAAAAGCCAGCGAGAACAACAGGTAACTGCGATAATCCACAAAATTTTCAGGGGTAGCCATAACCAGAACTGCCGATGCGATCAATCCCACTACTACCGGGCGAATGGTCCGGAAAATCCCCTGAACGGTTTGATTTTTCTTGTATTTAATTATGAAACGGCTCACCAGGATCATCATCACAACAGAAGGGAGTATCAGGGCCAGGGTTGCCATGACGGAACCCAGTACATTGCCGCCGGAAGAAATATATCCCACGTAAGTGGCTGTATTGATAGCGATGGGTCCGGGAGTCATCTGGGATACGGCCACTATATCCGAAAATTCCTGCATGGAGAGCCAACCATGATGTCCAACTACTTCATCCTGGATCAGGGAGAGCATGGCATAGCCACCGCCAAAACAGAACAGTCCGATCTTTAAAAAAGTCAGAAAAAGCTGCAAATAGATCATACGCCTCGCCTCCTTTTCCTGTATTTATCTATACGGTACCACAAATAGCCCCCCAGACCGGCAGCCAGGATCACCCATACGGGGGAAACGCCAAAAAGCCAGATAAGCAATGCCGATGAAGCAGCAATAAAACCGGTTACCACAGTCAGCCCTATGGCCCTCATGGTCGTGATGACCGGAACTGCAATAAGGGCTACCACAACGGGCCGCATTCCCAAAAATATCCGTTCCACCACAGGATTGTCCCGGAAACTTTTAAAAAACAGGGCCAGGGCCAGAATGGCAAAAAAAGGAGCGATCACGGCACCTGTTACAGCCGTCAAAGCCCCTTTCAAACCTTTGAGCCGGTAACCGACTCCCACGGCAATATTGACAGCTATCACTCCGGGGAGTGTCTGAGTAGCGGCTAAGAGGTCCGTGAAATCTTCTTTTGTGATCCACTTTTTCCTGTTTACCACCTCCGCCTCAATCAAAGGCAACATGGCCAGTCCACCGCCTATTGTAAAGGCGCCGATCCTGAAAAATACTGTAAACAGGTCCCGGTACATAATCACTCCAATATTATTTCCACCACCCTGTTGATCAGGGAACGCTGGTAAGGTCTTTCAACCCTTATGTAATTCCGTGTATAACCGCGCATTTTCCCTTCCCGGGTCTTTCCCTCGAACAAGACCTCCTCCTTCCTTCCCTTATTGGCACTAATAAAATCACTATGCAGCATCCGGGACAATTCCCCCAATTTATGTGCCCTTTCGGATATTATTCCATCCCGGATCCGTTCGCTTACCGGAAAGGAGGCCGCACGTGTGCCGGGCCTGACGGAAAACGGGAACACATGCAAATAAGACGGTTTCAGGTCCCTTAAGAGGTTGTATGTATTGATGAAATCAGTCTCGCTCTCGCCGGGGAATCCGGTAATCACATCTATACCCGTAAAGGCATATGGCATCAGGGAGTGGATATTTTTCATCTTATCGGCAAACAAGGCAACCCGGTAACGCCTTCCCATTCTTGTCAGTACAGGATCACTACCACTTTGCAACGGTATGTGAAAATGAGGCAAAAAGGGCTTTCCACGGGCGATTTTTTCAATGATACCATCGGTTAAAAGATTCGGTTCAATAGAAGATATCCGGTACCTGTCTATTCCGGGAACAGTCGCCAGTGCATCCAGCAGATCGGAAAAGGATTCTCCCGTGGTTTTCCCGAAATCCCCCGTATTCACGCCTGTCAAAACGATCTCTTTGACTCCTTTGGAAGCAATTTCCCTTGCCTGGCGTACCACATCGGCTATTGGGATGTTGCGACTTCTACCCCTTGCAAGAGGAACGGTACAATAAGTACAGAAGTAATCACATCCATCCTGAACTTTTAAAAAAGACCGCGTCCTGTCCCGGTTGTCTTCTCCTGCCGAATAAGCCCGAAAAAAGCCCTGTTCCGTTTCACTCGGGCCAAGGAATACTTTCCCTGTCTCAAGATCCCCCGCCGCACGGACAATACGGTCCCTGTAGCCGGTACCAAACAATGATGATATGCCCGGAATGTTTTCCAGACTATCCGGTCGCAG
>Ga0172381_10005069_pt1 | contig 13447 bp, 16 predicted proteins | sample Leawel6488metaG_FD_119754 | JGI IMG/M metagenome (GOLD analysis project Ga0172381, IMG submission 119754) | Leachate microbial communities from a municipal landfill in Southern Ontario, Canada - Leachate well 64-88 metaG | ecosystem: Engineered > Solid waste > Landfill > Unclassified | place... | reverse complement strand
GCCAAGCCTGGTATGGCGCAGGTTTGCTAAACCTGTGTCCCCTTGGGACTCGAGGGTTCAAATCCCTCCCTCAGCGCTTCAAAGAGACAATCTCAAAATCGAGGGGATTGGATGGCACAGGAAGAAGAAATAAAATACTTTGTACGGGTTGGCACAACCGACCTGGACGGCACGAAGTCGGTGCGGGTAGCACTGACCGGCATCAAGGGTGTCGGCAGGCATACCGCTATGGTAATCTCCCGCATGGCCGAAGTTGACGAGTACGTAAAGCTCGGCCTCATGGATGAGGTTTCGGTCAACCGGATCCGCGCCGCTGTTGAGAAGTACTCCGGGAACATCCCGGCGTGGATGGCAAACCGGCCCAAGGACCTCTATACCGGCGAGACCAAGCACCTCGTTGGTGGCGACGTCGCGCTTGCCCGCGACGAAGACATCAACATGATGCGGAAGATGCGCTGCTATAAGGGCATCCGTCACGAAACCGGTCAGAAAGTCCGCGGACAGCGCACCAAGTCAACCGGCAGAACCGGCATGACCGTTGGCGTCAAGAAGACCCGGGAAGGAGGCCAGTAAGCCATGGGATACCCAGGGAAGAACCACAAGTCCTACCAGACCCCGAAAAGGCCGTGGGAGAAGACCCGGATCGAAGAAGAGACCCGACTCGTTATCGAATACGGCCTGCGCAACAAGCGTGAGGTCTGGAAGGCGCAGAGCCACCTGAGGAAATACCGCAAGGCCGCTCGTGAACTGCTCGTCCTCATGTCCAACAGCGCAGATCAGGCTGTTTTTGACGCGAAAAAGACCGAGCTTATCAGCCACATGCAGCGTGCAGGGCTTCTTGGCCCCGACGCGGACATTGACAACGTGCTCTCGCTCAAGGTCCAGGCCCAGCTCGAGCGCCGGCTCCAGTCCCTTGTTTACCGCAAGGGTCTCGCCCGGTCGCCGAAGCAGGCGCGCCAGCTCGTCACACACGGCCATATTGCAATTGCCGGCCGGCGTGTCACCATCCCGGGCTATCTCATCACCCGTGGTGAAGAGAATGGCATCTCCTACTATGGCACGTCGCCATTCATGGACGCCACCCACGCAGAGCGCACCCGGATCACCAAGCCTGCAGGAGCTGCCGGCGCAGGGGTGAACTAAGATGGCGGCAAACGAGAAAGAAAAGTGGGGCATTGCACACATCTTTGCCTCCTTTAATAACACGATCATCACCGTCACTGACCTCTCCGGTGCAGAGACGGTCACCAAGAGCAGCGGTGGCATGGTCGTCAAGCAGGACAGGAACGAGGGTTCCCCGTACGCGGCCATGCAGATGGCCGGAAACGTTGCCGCCATCGCCCGCGAAAAGGGCATTGTCGGTGTCCATGTAAAGGTCCGTGCACCCGGCCTCGGCAAACAGCGCAGCCCCGGCCCCGGTGCACAGGCAGCAATCCGTGCGCTCGCCCGTGCCGGTATGCGCATCGGACGGATCGAAGACGTCACACCAGTCCCGCACGACTCATGCCGGCCCAAGGGTGGCAGACGGGGAAGGAGAGTGTGATGGAGATCGAATTCGCGAGTCTGGACGATAACCTAGCACGATTCACGCTTTCAGGAGCGAAGCTTGGCTTTGCAAATGCATTCCGCAGGGCAATGATCGGCGAGGTGCCGACTCTTGCCATCGAGGACGTGCGCATCTACGACAACACGAGCGCACTCTTCGACGAGATGCTGGCGCACCGCCTTGGGCTTATCCCTATCAGAACCGATCTTACCAGTTATTCGACTCAGGAAAACTGTACGTGTGGGGGGGCAGGATGCCCGGCCTGCACGTCCACCTATACGCTCAGCGTTGAGGGCCCCCGGCTGGTCACCTCAAGCGACCTCATCCCGCAGGATCCCAAGGCTGCGCCCGTGTCCGATAACATCCCCATCGTGAAGCTCACGAAGGGACAGAAACTGGTCATCGAAGCGCGTTCTGTCCTCAACAAGGGCAAAGTACACGCGAAATGGCAGCCGACTCTCGTGTGCGGGTACAAGAACCATCCGATAATCACGATCAGCACCACCTGCGACGCGTGCGGGATGTGCGTGGACGAATGCCCCCGCACCATCCTTGCCGTCAAGGGCAAGAAAGTCGAGGTCATCGAAGGCAAGATTCCCGACTGCTCCCTGTGCAAGCTTTGTGAAAAAGCCTGCCTGGCAAGCGGTATCGGGGACGAGCCGGCGATAAAAATTACCTACGCACCCGACCGGTATATTTTCGTGGTCGAGGGAGACGGGTCGCTGCCGACAAAAGAGATCATGGTTCAGGCGCTTTCCTTTATCAAGGAGCAGGCAACCGAGCTGGAGAAACAGACAAGCGAAATTTCAGGGGAGGAAAAGAAATGACACGACTAGTGGAGAAGACGAACCCCCGTCTTACCAACCTCATTTTGCTCTTGAAAAACACGTCACGTGAAAATGAGGCGAAGATCTGGCGCGAAATTGCTGGCAGGCTGGAGACCCCGAACAGGAACTACGCCGAGGTCAACCTGTCCAAGATCAACCGCTACGCCCAGAACGGCGAGACGATTCTCGTCCCGGGAAAGGTGCTGGGCAGCGGTATGCTGGAGCAGTCCGTGAAGATTGCAGCGCTGAATTTTTCCGAATCAGCAACGAGCAAGATCAGGGACGCAAACGGGCAGTGCATGACGATCGAGCAACTGTTAAAGGACAACCCCAAAGGAAGCGGTGTCCGGATCCTGAGGTGAACAAAACATGGTTACCGTAATCAATGGAGACGGACTCATCCTTGGAAGGCTTGCAAGCATTACCGCCCAGCGCGCCCTTGCCGGTGAAGAGATCGCGATCGTGAATGTCGAGAAGACTATCATCTCCGGCAGTCGCGCACGCGTTCTTGGTAACTACTTCCACAAGCGCGAGCGCGGTGCATCCGGCGATCGCTGGGGACCGTTTGTCCCGCGCCGGCCGGATCATCTCATGAAGCGGACCATCCGTGGCATGCTCCCCTACAAGCGCCCCCGCGGCGTTGATGCGTTCAAGCGTATCAAGTGCTACGTCGGTGTCCCGGCGGAGTTCGATGGTGCAAAGATGGAAGTTCCCGAGGAAGTTCACATGGACCGTCTCAACAACCCGCAGTTTGTCACGCTTGCAGCGGTCTGCACGGCCCTCGGAGCCAAGTTCTAAGGTGGTCACCATGGCAAAGATCATAAACACAAGCGGAAAACGCAAGACAGCAATCGCACGGGCGACAATAAAGGCCGGGAAAGGCGTGATCCGGGTCAACTCCGTGCCCCTTGAGAAGTACGGCACCGAGACTACCCGGATGAAGATCGCCGAGCCGCTCCTCCTTGTCCCCAGTGCAGCGAACGAAATTGACGTGACCATCGACGTCTCCGGCGGCGGGGTCATGGGACAGGCCGAGGCAGTGCGTACCGCACTCGCCCGGGGTATCCTTGAGTGGACAAACGATCCCGCAATCAAGGATGTCTACCTGACCTACGACAGGACGCTTCTTGTCAACGATTCCCGTCAGAAAGAAGCCAAGAAGCCTCACGGTCGTGGCGCACGCAAGAAGTTCCAAAAGTCTTATCGTTAAACAAAAGATATATGAGAGGTCGAAAATCTTGATACCCGTACGATGTTTTACCTGTGGAAAAACCATTTCCACAGCGTGGGAAGAATTTAAGGCGCGGCGGGAGAAAGGCGAGGATCCTAAAAAGATCCTCGACGATCTCGGTATCACCCGATACTGCTGCCGGCGCATGCTTCTGACACACAAAGAGATCATTGATGAGCTCAACCCGTACCAGTGATATGACCGAGGGGTCGTAGGGTAGCTTGGTCTATCCTATTGCGTTCGGGACGCAGTGACCTGAGTTCAAATCTCAGCGACCCCATTTCCAAACAGCAAACAATGGAACAATTTTAGAGGACAAGGAATGCAGACGCAGGTTTACACCCGGTATGAACGGGCGAGGATTATTGGAGCAAGGGCTCTGCAGATATCAATGGGTGCTCCGTTACTCGTCACTACTTCACGGATCGATCCTTTGGAGATCGCTATCGAGGAATTCAACGCGAACACTATCCCCATTACGGTAAAGAGACGATGAGAGGAACGGTGCATGACGACCATTGAGGCAATCGAGCTGCGGATGATCCTTGACAGCCGGGGAAACCCGACGGTCGAAGCCGAGATCTTCACGACCGGTGGTTTTGGCCGGGCCGCAGCCCCGAGCGGTGCAAGCACCGGTGCGGCGGAAGCAAAAGTCCTGCCCCCGAAAGCGGCAATCGACAATGCCATCCAGAACCTTATTCCTGCACTCATCGGGATGGATGCGTCCGATCAGGAATGTTTTGATGATCAGCTCCGTGATATCGACGGAACGGAAAATTTTTCCGGGATCGGGGCTAACGTGGCCGTCGCACTCTCTCTTGCAAATGCAAAGGCAGCTGCGTCAGGGCTTGGGCTCCCGCTCTTCCGGTACCTGGGCGGGGCGTTTGTCAACGAGATGCCGCTCCCGCTCGGTAACGTTATTGGCGGCGGTGCGCATGCGGCAAACGCAACCGAGATCCAGGAATTCCTGATTGTCCCGGGAGGCGCAGCGGATGTCGAGGAGGCAGTCTTCGCGAACGCTGCCGTCCACAAAAACGTCAAGGAACTCTTAAAGAAAAAGGGAATTGCTGCCGGCAAGGGTGATGAGGGTGCATGGGCACCGCAGATTGACGATGCCCTCGCATTTGAGCTCATTGCCGAGGCAACCGGACATGTGGAAGACGAGATGAATGTCTCGGTCGACATGGGTATCGACGTAGCAGCGAGCCAGATGTGGACCGGCGACGGGTACAAGTGCCGCGACCGTGTCCGCTCGACCGAGGACCAGATCGCGTATATCGCCGAGCTCGTCGACAAATACAACCTTGTCTATGTCGAAGATCCTCTCCACGAAGACGACTTCGATGCGTTTGCAGAACTCAACCGCCAGGTTGGCGACCGCTGCCTGCTGTGCGGGGACGACCTCTTTGTTACCCAGGTCGACCGCATCGAGAAGGGTATCGAGACCGGTTCTGCAAACTGCGTCCTCATCAAGCCAAACCAGGTCGGGACATTATCCGACACGTTCGAGGCAGTCCGCCTCGCCCATTCCAGTGGTCTGGATACGGTGATGAGTCACCGGTCCGGCGAGACCACGGATACCACCATTGCACACCTCGCCACCGCGTTTTCCTGCGTCTTCTTAAAATGCGGGGTAGTAGGCGGCGAACGCATAGCCAAATTAAACGAACTCATTCGCATAGAGGAACAACTATGACCCCAGTAAACGAGATGGAAATCGAATTAAAGGAACCGCTCATCCCCGTCGAGGAATACCTTGCCGCTGGCGTCCACATCGGCACCCAGCAGAAAAGCGAGGACATGAAGAAGTTCATCTACCGCGTCCGCGGCGATGGACTCTATATCCTTGATATCCGCGAGACCGACGCCCGGATCAAGACCGTTGCAAAATTCTTAAACCAGTACGAGGCACCCGATGTCCTCGTCGTCACCTCCCGGCAGTACGGCCAGTACCCGGCAAAGAAGTTTGCCGACACCATCGGCGCGATGTCCGCGACCGGCCGGTTCATCCCGGGTCTCTTAACCAACCCGGTGCTTGACGGTTACATCGAGCCCAAAGTCATCGTCGTTACCGACCCGATCGGCGACGCACAGGTCATTAACGAGGCCGTCCAGTGCGGTATCCCGGTAGTGGCACTCTGCGACACGAACAACATGACCAAGTTCGTCGATCTTGTGATCCCCACGAACAACAAGGGCAGGAAAGCGCTCTCGATGATCTATTTCCTCCTGACGCGCGAGATGCTGCGCCTGCGTGGGATCTCGACGGCCCTTACCCAGGAAGATTTCGAAACTGAGATCTGATGCGATCCTCTTTTTTGGATCGATCGTTAGATATAACAGTACGACCAGAGGGTTGATCCGATGAAGACGCGTCCATGCGCTGTTTGTGGCATGTTCTATCCCAAGGACCCCTCCCATCTCGGACAGCTTCTGGAACGTTTCTTTTCCGGAACCGTCCCGGGGGGGAATTCCCTGGGGATCGTATGCCCGCATGCCGGGTACGTCTACTCCGGGCAGGTAGCTGCCAACGCGTTTTCCACAATCGCTCCTGATTTTTCCGGAACGTTTGTTGTGATCGGGCCATCCCATCACGGGTATCTCACGAGCGTCTCTGCACTGCCCTGGGAAACCCCCCTCGGGATTGTCGATACCGATACGGAGTTTATCAGGGCGCTGGATATCGGGATCGACGAGGCTTCCCATGCGGATGAGCATTCGATCGAGGTGCAGATGCCGTTTATCAAGTACCGGTTCCCGAAATCAGCGGTCGTGCCCGTGATGATGGGTGAGCAGGATCCTGCCCATGCCGCGGCGGTTGCAGAAAAGATTGTCGCTGCACAACGGCTGACAAAACGGGATATCCGGATTGTCGCATCCAGCGATTTCTCGCATTACGTGCCCGAGGCCCAGGCAAAGGATGGCGATCTCTACGCGATCGATGCGCTTACAACGCTTGACGTGAAGGAATTCTACCGGCGTATCCGGGAAAAAAGGGTCACGGCCTGCGGGTACGGCCCGATCAGCGCTATGGTCTCCTCGTGCATGTGCATGGGGGCACGATCCGGGCGGTTGATCCGCTACGGGACCAGCGGCGATGTTTCGGGCGACCATAACGCAGTCGTGGGGTACGCAGCCATTGCGGTGATGTAGGTTGGCAACGTGGAGTGCGCCGGGCAAGGTATTTCTGTTCGGCGAGCATGCAGTGGTGTACGGTAAACCCGGCATCGCCATGGCGATCAAGCCCCGGGTCTTTGTCACGGTCAGGAAGTCACGGCGTCCCCAGCGGGCAAAATCCCCCTATATTGACGGGTGCTTTGAAGCGATGGGCGTTGCCGGGAGCGTGTATATCAACTCGCAGATCCCCAGTTCTTCGGGTCTTGGGTCATCTGCGGCGGTAACGGTTGCAACGCTGTCGGCCATAAACGACGAGTTTGCCATCGGTAAAAACCGTGAAGATATTGCAAACATGGCATTCGAGATTGAAAAAACGGTGCAGAAAGGGCGGGCGAGCCCCACGGATACCACGGTTTCCGCCTACGGGGGAATCGTGCTTATTACCGGCGGATCGCGCCGGCGCCTCCCCCCCCAGAATATGCATCTTGTCATCGGCGATTCGATGGTCTCGCACAGTACGGCAAAGATGGTCGAGCAGGTTTCCGACCTCAAAAAGACGAATCCGAAGATTGTCGATCCGATCCTGGACGCGATCGAAGGTGTAGGCCTTGCGGCGATTCATCATTTAAATAACCCCAAGGAACTGGGCAGGTACATGAACATGAACCACGCGCTGCTCGATGCGCTCGGGGTCGGGCACCCGCAGCTCTCCCGGCTCGTGCTCGCTGCCCGTTCGGCAGGGGCGTATGGTGCAAAGACTACAGGAGCCGGTGGCGGGGGCTGTATGGTGGCTCTTTGCGCAAAACCGCTCCTGCACCGGGTCGCGCACGCAATCCAGACCTGCGATGCACGGGCGATCGTGACCGCTATCGATACCGAGGGAGTACGGAAGGAGAAGAATGTCTGACCGTGTCATTCTCAAGCTGGGCGGCAGCGTAATCACGGACAAGGGTGCGGACTGCGCGATCAACCGGACTGCGCTTGCCGGTATTGCGGCGGCCATTGCCGGGGCCGGCAAGACTCAGATAGTCGTAGTCCACGGCGCCGGTTCCTGCGGTCATCCCGAGGCACACCGGTACCACCTTGACCGTGGCGCAGCGGCCGGGCAGACGGAAGGGATCTTCGTCACCCACCGTGCCGTCAGCGCCTTAAACGAAGCGGTTGTCGGCGCCCTGCGGGAAGCGGGCGTGCCGGCGGTCGGCGTCCACCCGCTTCATGTGGGTTTCGCCGACAAGGGCAGGCTCGTTGCCTTCGAGAGCAGGCATCTCGAACAGATGCTTGCGCTCGGGATGGTTCCTGTGATCCACGGCGACGTGGTGATGGACCTTTCACGCGGAGCCTGCATCGTATCGGGCGATCAGCTCGTGCGGTATCTCGCGGTTGCACTGAAATGTACCCGCGTGGGACTCGCCACCGATGTACCGGGAGTGCTGGATGGGGGGCGCGTTGTGCCGGAGATTACTCTGGCATCAGCGCATACCCTCCAGATCGGCAACTCGTCACATACCGATGTAACCGGTGGAATGAAAGGGAAAATTGACGAACTGCTCGGGCTTGCTGCGGCAGGCATCGGGGCAGATATATTCCAGGTCTCGCACCTGGGGGATTTCCTTGCCGGAAACGACCACGGCGGGACAAAAGTGAGGGGAGAGTAAAGGTATGGCCGATAAGAAACGGTTCACGTCGTCACGCAAGCTCGACCACCTGCGCATCTGCGCACAAAAGGATGTCGAGTCCGGTGACACAGGGTTTGGTGATGTCAGGCTGGTCCACAACGCGCTGCCGGAATGCGACATGCGCACGATCGACCTGTCCACCCGTTTTCTGGGCCACACCCTCTCGTCCCCCCTCTTTATCTCGGCAATGACCGGTGGTCATCCCGGAACAAAAGAGACCAACGCCCGCCTTGCCCGGATCGCCGAACGATTTGGCCTCGGCATGGGTGTCGGCTCCCAACGGGCAGCGCTTGAGAACCCCGGACTTGCGGATACGTTTTCGGTTGTTCGCGACGAGGCCCCTCATGCATTCCTCGTTGCAAACCTTGGCGCCGTGCAGCTCCGCGATCACGGGACTGCGTGGGCCGAGCAGGCCGTTGAAATGATCGGGGCGGACGCGATAGCGATCCACCTCAATTTCCTGCAGGAAGCGATCCAGCCGGAAGGCGATCACAACGCGATCGGTTGCCTTGCGGCGATAGCGGAGCTCTGTGCGGAGATTAAGACCCCGGTGATCGTAAAGGAGACCGGGTGCGGGATCTCAAAAGAGGTTGCCCGCCAGTGCTGGGGTGCCGGTGCCCGGGCCATCGATATCGGTGGCTGGGGCGGCACCTCGTGGGCGGCGGTCGAGAGTGTCCGCGCCGACGAGAGCAGGAATGCACAGGACAAGCGTCTCAAAACGCTTGGCGAGGATTTTGCCGGCTGGGGTATCCCCATGGTCGTGAGCCTTGCCGAAGTTGCAGGTACCGGAAACCCGGTGATCGCATCGGGCGGTATCAGGAACGGTATTGATATTGCCAAGTGCCTTGCCCTCGGGGCGGATCTCTGTGGCATGGCGCTTCCGCTGTTAAAGCCCGCTCTTGAGAGCGACGAGGCACTGGCGGGCAGGGTCGAGACGATCCACCGCGAACTGGTGGGCTCGATGTTCCTGTGCGGCGCTGCACGGGTACATGACCTGAGAAAGGCGCGGCTCTTTATTACCGGAAAGACGCGGCAGATGATGGATGACGGGAATCCTGCGTGATGCAAAGGACGAACCTGACAGACTCTGAAACATACGGAACAACAACAGCAGGCGTTTAAAAAAAAAACCTGCACGACACCAAAAAAACAAGGAGAAAAAAGATGGATATAGAAATTATTGCAGTGGGCGGATACAACGAGGTCGGGCGAAATATGACCGCTGTCCGCTGCGGAAAGGAAATTGTCATTTTTGACATGGGACTCCGCCTGGATCAGATGATGATCCACGAGGATGCAGAACTTGAGAATATGCATTCCCTCGATCTGATCAAGATCGGGGCGATTCCTGACGACACCATGATGAACTCTGTCGAGGGGACCGTTAAGGCGATCGTCTGCTCTCACGGGCACCTCGACCATATCGGGGCGATCCCGAAACTTGCGCACCGGTACAACGCGCCGATCATTGCCGCACCCTACGCGATAGAACTGATCCGGCAGCAGATCTCGGGCGAGCAGAAGTTCGGGGTCAACAACAAGCTCTTCGCGCTCAAACCCGGGCAGCGGTACACGATCTCGCAGCACCTGGTGCTCGAATTTGTCCGGACCCAGCATTCGATCATCGATACCGTGACGCCGGTGCTCCATACCCCTCACGGTGCGATTGTCTACGCCTGCGATTTCAAACTCGACCGGACCCCGGTTATTGGCGAACCCCCGGACTTTGCCCGGTTCCGCCAGATCGGTAAGGAAGGTGTGCTCGCACTGATCGTAGAGAGTACGTATATCGACCGGCCCGGCCGGTGCCCGAGCGAGCGGATCGCACGGGACCTTGTCCGGGATGTTATGACCAGTTACGAGGATGACAAGAGTTCCATAATCGTCTCGACCTTCTCGTCCCATATCGCCCGTGTCAAGACTATCGCGGAGTGTGCGCACGAGATCGGCCGTAAGCCGGTGCTTCTGGGCCGCTCGATGGAGAAATACTCGGTCACGGCCGAGCAGATGAAACTCGTCTCGTTCCCCCAGGACACGAGCGTCTTTGGGAACCGGCGGACAGTCGACAGGACCCTGCGCCGGATGATGAAGGCAGGAAAAGAGAAGTTCCTCCCCATCATCACCGGCCACCAGGGAGAACCGGGTTCTATCCTGACCCGGATTGCCCTCGGGGACACCCCGTACCAGCTTGCCAAGGGTGACAAGGTGCTCTTCTCCGCAAACGTGATCCCCAACCCGATGAACTTCGGGCAGCGGTATATGGTCGAGGCGCACCTGAAAATGGCAGGCGCCCGGCTCTTTGAGGATCTCCACGTGAGCGGGCACGCATTCCGCGAGGATCACTACGAGTTTGTCAGTCTTTTAAACCCGCAGCACATCATCCCGGCCCACGGGAACGTCAGGATGACCGCATCATACGCGGAGTTTACCGGCGAACTCGGGTACACGCTGGGTAACAACGTTCATATCATGCAGAACGGCCAGCGGCTCAAGTTAAACTAAAACCGGGGATTCACGATGTCGGAACTTTCACCGTACCTGAAATCGGTTGCACACCAGATTGACTGCATGATTGACCAGTACTTCAACCATGCGCCCGGGGAACTTGACAAGGCGTCCGCCCACCTGCTCAATGCCGGTGGGAAACGGCTCCGCCCTGCGGTTGTCATGCTCTCGGCAGAAGCGGTAAGACACGGGAGTTCATCCGATATTATGCCGGCGGCACTCGCGCTCGAAGTAACTCATACGTTCACGCTCATCCATGACGATATCATGGACGGCGACTCGCTGCGACGGGGTGTGCCCACGGTCCATACGAAGTGGGATATGCCGACCGGCATCCTTGCCGGTGATGTTCTGTACGCCAGGGCGTTTGAGTTTATCTCGCAGGCAAAGGCCGACGATGCAGCAAAGGTGCGGGCGACTGCGCTCCTTGCCCGCGCCTGTGCCGATATCTGCGAAGGCCAGCACATGGATATGTCCTTTGAGCACCGGACCGATGTCACCGAGAAAGAGTACATGAAGATGGTCGAGATGAAGACCGGTGTACTCTACGCGGCAGCAGCGGCAATCGGCGGCACCCTTGCGGGCGGAAACGAGCAGCAGGTCAGGGCACTCTACCAGTTCGGTCTCAATACCGGCATCGCGTTCCAGATACAGGACGATTTTATCGATCTCATGACCCCTCCGGAGAAAAGCGGCAAGGATCAGGGGTCGGATCTCAGGGAAGGAAAGCAGACCCTTATTATGATTATCGCCAGGAAAAAAGGCGTCGATCTCCTGAAATACCGGCGTGAACTAACCCCCGCCGATATTGCGGCAGCGATAAAAGAACTTACCGATTCAGGTGTCCTTGACGATGTGAAAAACAAGGCACGGGCCCTTGTTTCAGACAGCAACCGGCTACTCTCCGTGCTCTCCCCCTCAAAAGAGCGCCAGCTCCTCATGGAAGTCGGCGAATTTTTTGTAACGCGGAGCACCTAGGATGGCAGGGGATGATATTAAGGCCGCCCTGTTTTTGTGCGCACTCCAGAATGCGGTAAAGCATGGCGGTGTGCCGCAGGCAGGGGCGGTGATCGGTATGGTGATGGGGGCGCACCCCGAATTACGCAGCCGGGCAAAGGAAGTGTCCGGTGCGGCAAAGGATGCGATTGCCGATGTAGCGGCACTCTCCCCGGAAGAGCGGGTAACAAAACTCCAGTCTCTTTCCCCGGAGATGTTTGCTGCCCTCCACGAAAAGCACGAGCACAAGAAAGTGCTCCCCGATCTTGAAGAGGCAGAGCATGGCGTCGTCATGCGGTTTGCACCAAACCCCTCCGGGCCGCTCCATATCGGGCACGCCCGGGCAGCGGCGCTCAACGATGCCTACGTGAAGCAGTACGGCGGTCGGTACATCCTCCGGATTGAGGATACCGATCCAAAACGGGTTGATCCTGAAGCCTATGAGATGGTAAAAGAGGATATCGAGTGGCTTGGCCTTGGGATCACCGAGACGGTCACCCAGAGCGACCGGTTCCCGATCTATTACGACCTCTGTAAACAGTTAATCGAACGCGGTGGGGCATACGTCTGCACGTGCGCAAACGAGCACTTCAAAACGCTCAAGGATGCGAAGAAAGCCTGTCCCTGCCGCGACCAGTCCATCGAAACGGCACTTTCCCTCTGGGAGAAGATGCTTGACGGCGGGTTTCGGGAAGGCGGGGTTTCGGTCCGGGTAAAGACCGATCTCCTGAACCCCGACCCGGCCATGCGGGATTTTCCGATCTTCCGTGTCCTTGATGCGCCACCCCACCCGAAGATCGAGGCACACGTCTACCCGCTCATGAATTTCTGCGTGGTCGCTGACGACCACCTGCTCGGTGTGACACACGTGATCCGTGGTAAGGATCATATCGCAAACACCCGACGCCAGCGTTACATCTACGATCACTTCGGCTGGAAGGTGCCGGTATATCGTCACTACGGCCGGATGGGTATCGAGGGTGTCGTGCTCTCCACGTCACAGATGCACCTGGGCATCAATGAAGGGAAGTACACCGGCTGGGATGACATTCATCTCGGCACGCTCCGTGCGCTTGCCCGGCGGGGGATCAGCCCCGACGCGGTCAAAAACGCGATGCTTGCGATTGGTATCGGCGATACCGACATCTCGTTCTCGTGGGACAACCTCTATGCGGAGAACAAGAAACTGGTCGATCCGGTGGCAAACCGGTACTTCTTTGTGCCGGATCCGGTCACCGCTGTGGTGGACGGGGCACCGCAACGGATGGCCCGTGCAATGCTCCATCCCGGCGATGAATCGAAAGGAAATCGTGAGCTCCCGTTTGAAGGGACGGTCATGCTGCCCCAGACCGAGATCGTGCCGGGTACGGCTATGGTGCGGCTCAAGGATCTCTTCAACGTGAAGATCGCGTGGGACGGTAATAACCCGTCGTTCTCCTATGGCGGAGACTCCCTTGCCGATGCGCGGGCTGTAAAAGCGCACATCGTCCAGTGGCTGCCGGCACAGCAGACCCTGCCCTGCACGCTTCTTACCATGGATGGAGAAATG
>Ga0172381_10005068_pt1 | contig 13448 bp, 11 predicted proteins | sample Leawel6488metaG_FD_119754 | JGI IMG/M metagenome (GOLD analysis project Ga0172381, IMG submission 119754) | Leachate microbial communities from a municipal landfill in Southern Ontario, Canada - Leachate well 64-88 metaG | ecosystem: Engineered > Solid waste > Landfill > Unclassified | place... | reverse complement strand
GGCTTGCCAGATCTCATGACCCCAGCTCAGTTCCAGGACTATTACGCCCAGAGCCCAGAGGCTGCTACACTGGAACTAGCGAAAGTATTACGGAAGTCGCGTTTGGGGTGAGATTTTACGAGCTTATATTCCTCGGCGGTGATGTGGTATACTGGCAGTGCTTAACAATTTAGATATCAAGAGTGTGGCGAGCGTACTAGCGTGTTGACCCACCGGCAACCTACTTGTCTTTTGTGGCTCGTGCGCGATAGGGCAAGCAAGGTGCTTCATCTAGCCCGGTTTAACCGGGAAAGATATGTCATCCTCATGCACATCCTTTCCTGGTTACCAGAGAAAGGATTTTTTATATGACAAACACCGTAGGAGACTCAGTACTGTTTACTTCAGAATCTGTATGCGCGGGGCACCCGGATAAAATGGCCGACGCTGTAAGCGATGCGTTGGTCGACGCAATTTTAGCCGAGGATTCACACGCTCGGACAGGGATTGAAACAGTTGTGGGCGCAAACCAAATTAGCCTGTTTGGTGAGATTAAAACGTCCGCCAAGATAGACATAGAGAAGATTGTGCGTACTAAGATTGCGGAGCTTGGCTATACAAATCCAGCCTGGGGTTTCTCTGCCAAAGATTCGCACTTTACAAACTACTTACATCAGCAATCGCCAGAAATCGCGCTAGGCGTCGATGCCGATGGGGCGGGTGACCAGGGAATGATGTTTGGTTTCGCCTGTGATGAAACACCAGAGCTGATGCCGTTGCCAATTGCGATTGCACATGCACTTACGCGTCGTATTGATGAATGCCGCGAAACCGGTGTGCTTGCCTGGTTACGACCCGATGGCAAGGCGCAGATTACAGTGCGCTATAACGAAGAAGGCAAACCGGCTGCAGTTGAGAAGCTGGTGGCAGCTGTTGCCCACGACGAAGTGACTACAGCCAAGCAGGTGCGCTCAGATATTGTCGAGCAGGTATTTAAGCCAGTACTGAAACGATACGAGTTTGGACTGCCCGAAGAGCATAACATCATTGTAAACGGAACGGGATTATGGCACATTCCTGGTCCGGAGTCTGACGCAGGTCTGACTGGCCGAAAAATTGTGGTTGATACGTATGGCGGATACGCGCGAGTCGGCGGCGGTGCTTTTAGTGGAAAAGATCCAAGTAAGGTTGATCGCTCCGGTGCGTATGCTGCGCGCTTCATCGCGAAAAACATTGTTGCTGCTGGACTTGCCACTAAGTGCGAAGTAGGGCTTGCCTATGTGATTGGTCAACCGCAGCCACTAATGCAGACGATTGATGCATTTGGGACTGCCACGATAAGCGAGGTGGAACTGTATGCGTTTAAGGACGAACTGATTGACACGAGTGTTAAAGGAATTATTGATAAGCTTGATTTAGCTCGGCCAATCTACGGTAGCACAAGTGCATACGGACATTTTGGCAAAGCTGATTTACCATGGGAACAAATCATCTCCTAAGCTACTCAATATCGCGACGGCGGAAAATAATCCAAGATACGAACGTTAGAACAAGAATTATTGCTAGGAATGTCAACGGAGCATAGCCAATGCCATTTCCTTCAAGTGTTTGAGCGGGCTTAAAGTAGTGGTATGGAAAGGCCTTTGCCGGTTCCTGTAGCCATGTCACAGTCTTATCAAGTGAGCTGATAATGTAACCGCCAAGTGCAAACGTAGAAGCGATGGCAATACTCGCGCCCCTGCCAAAGGCACCCATACTCGTAAACGTAAAGGCAATCATCCCGAACAATATGCTGAGTATCAGAGACACCATGGTTGCTATAAATACGTCAAATATTGATACCCCTTCGAACTTAATGATTGCAGCCTCAAGCATGCAAACTAGTCCAGTAACGACCCCGATTCCTGTGGCAATACTAAGGCCAGCCAAAGCCTTACCAAGCAACAACTTACCCCGAGAAATTGGGCGAGCCAGCAGCAGCTCAATCGTTTTTTGCTGCTCTTCGCGCGCTATCAATGAAGCACCAAGTCCAATCGTCAAAACGCTAAATATCATTGGAAGCATAAGGTAGAAAACTTGCCCACTCAGATACCCTACAGGCGAAAGGAACTCACCAGTATCAGAGAGCATGTTGCGCATACTTTCAGGTATTTGATTGAACGACTGATTCAATTGATCTGCCTGGTCCCTGAACGACGGGTATACCCAAAGATTAATCGTAATAAAAACCGCAATGCCAATAATCCACCACAAAATAGACCAGCGTTGTGACCGTATCTCCCACTTTATAATTGACATCATGCCAGATACTTCAGACTTAAACTTGCTCACGATCAGCCTCCCGGTAATAGTTCATGAATTCTTCCTCAAGATTTACTTCACGCTGGTCAAAATGCTCAAGCTGATTTTTGGCCAATACACCAAAGAAATCCGCCAGTGATTCCGCTGGCAAGACAGCGATGACTGAACGTTTATTGTGTCCGAGGGCTATTTGAGCGCTCTTGATTGCCCGCAATTCTCCTACGGGGGGTTCGCCGGCAAACACCAAATCGAATGTATGTGCTGCCGTTTTAGCGAGCTCGGTCATACTTTGTTCGCGGATTAGTTTGCCCTTATGGATGAAACCAATGCGGTCGCAAATTCGTCGTACTTCTGCAAGGTTATGGCTGCTGAAGAAGATGCTGGCGCCACGCGACTTTGCTATATTAATATGCTCGAAAAATACCTCCTGCATCAATGGGTCAAGACCGCTGGTGGGCTCATCTAGAATCAATACTCTCGGCTCATGCATCAAAGCTTGGATAATTCCAACCTTCTGTCCATTGCCCTTGGATAGTGTACTGAGCCGCTTACTTGCGGGGACTTCAAAAGCCTCGATGAGTTGTTGTTGATAGCTAGGATTTTCTGCGGGGTGTAGCTCGTTCATGTACGTCAAAAATTCGCGCCCGGTCAGTTTATTGTATAGCGCGACATCACCCGAAAGGTAACCAATGTCGTGTTTGAGTGCTACGCTATCTTTGACAATATCTTTTCCGAGTATAGTAGCCGTGCCGCTCGTAGGTTGAATAAAGTTAAGCAGAGTGCGGATGGTGGTGGATTTGCCAGCCCCATTAGCACCAAGGAACCCATATACCTCGCCAGCCTGAACTTGCAAGGTTATATCACTCAGTGAAAACTCACTTGTGCCACGATAGCGTTTGCTGAGTGATTTAATAGCAATAACATTAGATGTGTCGTTCATTTTTTTAGTATACGCCCACGTTTAGCACTAGAGCAAAGCATTGATAGTCGACGTGAGACGCGCTAAATAAGCATAACTATCTACTAGCATACGTCTGGCGACTACGGTACTATATACAGGATGATTGAAGTACTACAAGTTAGCAAAACATTTGGTAAAAAGCAGAGCGAGTTTACCGCGCTTACAAATATTAACCTTACAGTGAAAGACGGCGAAACTGTCGCCATTATTGGTAAATCTGGTTCAGGCAAATCAACTCTAATGCATGTTATGAGCGGTCTTGATCGACCAACGGAAGGTGCGATTAAGGCTCACGATAAAACTCTAAGCACAATGAAAGCTAAAGAACTGGATAAATTTCGTGCCAACGAAATGGGCTTTATTTTTCAGTCATTCTTTGTTGAACCGCGACAAACCTGTTATCAGAACGTTATGTTGCCGTTAGAGATTGCGCGTGTTCCTCGCCGTAAGCGCCGTAAGCTAGTCGAAGATGCGTTGGCTGCAGTCGAACTAACCGATAAATCCGATCAAGTAGCCGCTAATCTAAGCGGTGGCCAAAAACAACGTTTGGCAATTGCACGTAGTATTGTAAATAAGCCGAAGCTCCTTTTTGCCGACGAGCCAACCGGTAATCTCGACAGCGTAACCGGTAATCACATCATGGAACTGCTATTCGGCCTCAATCGTCAACTTGGCGTGACGTTGGTTATTGTTACGCACGACTCAGACATTGCCGCACGCTGCGAACGACAGGTGCGTATTGTCGATGGCAAAATAGTTGCTGTTGATACCAAAGCAACCGTGACTGGAGAGGATAAATAATATGCTGATCACAGATGTCATTAGAAGAAGTGGCCGCAGTTTAAAGTCCGCCAAGATGCGCACTATTCTGACAAGCCTAGCAATTGCTGTTGGCGGATTTACGCTGACTGCGACCCTGGCAGCAGGTAACGGCATTCGCGAATACACCGATAACCTTATTAGTAGTAACTTTGATCCAGCAGAACTTATCGTTGGCCGCGACCCAGAGGTTTCTAATACCGGCCAGCCCGACGCACAACCCAAAGAATACGACAAATCAATGGGCAGCCTCAGCATGGGTCAGGGCGGGAATCTACAAATCAAGCAGGTTACTGATAAGGATATCGCTAGCCTGAAACGGTTGCCCTACGCCGAGGACGTACGCGAATATGTACAACTCGACACCGAGTATATTACGCGCGATGGGCAGAAGCGTTACACGACAAGTGCTGAGCCCTACAATGGCGCCCAGAAACCAGAGGTTGAAGCCGGGTCCCTACCAAACAGCGGAGGTATTCCTACGGGGCAGATTGTTTTGCCGGAAGCGTATGTTTCGTTGTTGGGATTTGAAAACGCAAATGATGTACTTGGTGAGACAATAACTGTCGGTGTTCGTAAATCGATTGGCTCTGATGCGACAAGCCAACAAAGTTTGTTGACGCAATTGACTAGCGGCTCGTTCGATGCAAACTCCTTGTTTGAAACGCACGAGTTTCAATACCGGGTAGCTGCAGTAAGTAAGCGGTCACCAACCAGCATGACGTTCGGTGCTCTACCTGTTTTGCTATCTACTAAAGACACGCGAACAATCTATGATTTTACGACCAAAGGTACGCCAGAGTACGGTAAGTACATGTATGTATTTATGCGCGTGAAGGACGGCACTAATGAGGCGAAGATACAAAATGCGCAGAAGGATCTTAAGGCCAAAGATTATTACACGCTGAGCATTAAGGAAATCCAGAAATCAATCACACAGATTGTTAATGTATTGCAGGCGCTTGTAGGTGTGTTTGGTATGATAACCTTGCTCGCGTCGGTATTCGGGATTATTAATACCCAGTACATTAGTGTACTGGAGCGTACACGAGAAATTGGACTCATGAAGGCACTCGGTATGCGCAACAAAGATGTACGCAAGCTATTTATGTTTGAAGCAGCGTGGATAGGCCTTCTGGGTGGACTCATTGGCTCCGCGCTGGCATATGGTATAGGCATGGCAATGAACCCGTGGATAACACGTAAGCTTGACCTCGGCGAAGGGAATAGTTTGCTGATGTTTGACTTTGCCCAAGTAGCAGCGCTGATTATCGGACTTGTTGTTATTGCAATGTTGGCTGGATACTTCCCGGCACGTAAGGCAGCAAAACTCGACCCAATAGAAGCCCTCCGCACGGAGTAGATATCCCTGCTTCTACTGCTCGCTAAATATGCTAGTATCTGCAATTTCCGATGGCAAGAACCCGGCTTTGTGTTTGAAATTAGCTTTCCACTCGTAGCCCTTGTTGTAGCCTAAATTTTTCATGAGTTTGGTTGGGGCGTTGCGCAGATGTATTGGTACGGGCAGATCGGGGTATTCGCTAGCCAGCGCTTTTGCAGCCTGCATTGCATCAGTTGTAGCGCGTGATTTAGTGGTCTTGGCAAGGACGGTTGCGCAGTGGTAAAGACTATATTCACATTCCGGCAAACCGATTCGTTCGACAGCCAGGAATGTGGACACAGCTAGATTTAGTGCTGCTGGTGCTGCCAATCCAATATCTTCACTCGCAAAAATAACCATGCGTCGAGCGATAAACTTTGGGTCCTCGCCGGCCTGTAACATACGCGCTAGATAGTATAGTGTGGCTGTCGGTTGGCTACCGCGCATCGATTTTATGAATGCACTGATGATGTTGTAGTGCGATTCACCCTTTTTGTCGTAACCCGGCACTCGAGCCTGAGCGGCTGTTTCAACAAGTGCCGGTGTAATCGTCTTGCCCCCCGATAACTGCCGAGCTAACTCAAAATTGCCCAGAGCCACACGTGCATCTCCACCACTCAGTTCGGCAAGCAAGTCGATTGATTTTGCGGGCAATAGCTTTGCCGTGAGCTTCAATTGTTTTGCAGCTCGTTTCAGTATGGTGATGAGTTCAGATTTTGCCAATGGCTCAAGCACGAGTACACGCGAGCGGGAGAGCAGGGGGTTAATAACCTCGAAACTCGGGTTCTCTGTAGTTGCACCAATAAGTACTATTGTGCCAGCCTCTACATGTGGCAAAAATGCATCTTGTTGTGCCTTGTTAAACCTGTGAATCTCATCAACAAAAAGTATTGTACGCATACCAAGGCGCTGGTTTTGTGCGGCACGTTCTATTACTTTGGTTACATCTGCTTTGCCACTCGTAACTGCGCTTAGTTCTACAAACTCTGCCTCGGTCTCTTTAGCAATAATCCTAGCTAGCGTTGTTTTGCCGGTACCCGGAGGTCCCCACAGTATTAGGCTAGTCGGTTCTTTCCGCTCTATGATTTGCCGAATTATTTTCTCGGGCGCGACTAAATGCTCTTGGCCGACGACGTCGGCAAGTGTCTCTGGTCTCATCCTCTCAGCAAGCGGCCTCACATCCATATATATAAGTATACTTCTTTTCTTTGTCTTCCTGAGCCCTTCGGCTTTACTCAGGATAAATCCGGCCGAAGAATCTTTTATTTTCTCTTTTCGAGTCCGACGGAGTCGGACTCGCCATCTTTTGCCATGATGCAAAAGAAGCAAAACATCTAGGTACGCTTCCACTACTTGGTTGACGTGTTGTCGAACACGACAACCGGAACAGACGAACGCCACGAAGTGGCTAAGTCTGCTCCGACCCTAACGGGTGAGTTGTCGGTTTGACTAACAGTCAAGCCACGCAGCTCCAGAGTACCGTAGGGCATAGGACTAGGTGGTCTACTGGGTTGCGGAAAAAGGCAATTTAACAGGGGCGAAAAATACTAGCTTAAATACTAGTATAAAAACTAGTATTTGTTGTTATTCATACATCGTAAGGCTATTAATAATATTAAATTCTTTACCGAATTTAGTTCGGCAAAGAATTTACATCTATCAGGAAAGAGCAGCCCAAGTCGAGTGGCCGCTATAGCGGCGCGAGACCTGGCGCGATGGGAAAACCTATTCCGGTTGTCCCATTACTGCCTACCACCAGTGGTGGGATTGCCAAAAGGCAAGTGCACCCGCCCAGCTACCGTAGCGGGCCATGGCGTAGCGAGTAAAATAGGCGTCCTGGCAAGCATAATCCGCGCCACACATTGTGCGAAGCACGCCGTTACAATCCTGACCCAGGCCATAACAGCCGTTTGGGTTTGTTGCGTTCGGGTTATTGCCGCTCTCGCGAGCATAGATGAATGCTTTTGCAGCATTGTCTGATGTTGGGTAAGACGTCTGTGCGGCTACTCTAGCGGTTGTCGTAGCCGTGCTAGTTACCGCAGCCGTTGTAGCCGCCTGTGGTAAATCGCGCTTTGTAAGTTGTTCGTCAGCCGTGGGGATACGCAGCTGATCACCCGGGTCTATTATATTCGGGTCTGAAATATTCGGGTTTGCATCGTATATTCGTTGCCAAGTTGTGTTATAGGCGGCTGCAATTTTGGTCAAATTGTCTCCACGTACTACAGCAACCATAACTGGCTCGGGAACGGGGGCTAGTTGTTCTGCTTGCTCAACTGGCCGCGCCTCCTCATTTGAAGCTGTATTTTTATCGCTCAATGAGCGGGTGTTTTGCGTGTTGTCGCCGTAAGCGAGCAATACCTTTTCTACAAAACCTCCTTGGTTAGCTGTTGCTAAATCTAGGGCCGCGGCTGTGCCGGAGCTCGTGCTTAATAGGGCGACCGTCAAAACGGCCGCGGTTACTGCGGTCAAACGCATATTCTTACATCCTCCTTAAGGTTTGCCCGAGGTGACCTGGCTGGATTATTATGACTGCCAAGTCGGGCTAACATTACGGCTCAAAAACTCCACCATAAAGTTTTGGCACGTAGCGATTAGGCTACAGCACAAGCATTTTGGTGTCAAGCAAAATCAATGCTGAAGCGGAGTTTCCAGATACAAATATACTGTGACTTTATTCACAACGACACCACATATAGAGGAGCACCGAAGCGTTCTAAGCATACATAATATCCGGTTATCTAGCACGTAAGGCTTTCAGGCTGTCTGTCTCGTCCTCTATTTCGCGACCGACTATCTCCTCGATAATATCCTCTATGGTCACGACTCCGACGATTGCATCGTCTCGTTCGATAGGTATGAGTTGTGTGTGGGTTGACAAGAATTTTCGGAACATTGTATCGAGGGCCGTGCCACTACCCACTGTTTGCGCCGGATATAAATGCAAATCATCAACATGTGGTGGATTATCATCGAAGTCTATATCGACGAGCTGCTTGACGAGCAAAATACCAAAACATATAGTTTTTGTATTATTAAAGATGGGGATACGACTGTGCCCAGTGGCTTTAATCTCGTCAATTCTTTGTGCATCAATCAGTACATCAGGCGTGAGCCAATACACACCATCTATCGGGGTCATAATGCTACCAACTCGTTTTTCGCTTAGCTGCAAGGCACCTTTGATTATTTCAATTTCATCATCATCGAGCTCACTATCTTTTGCGTCGGTGTGTTCCGCAATCATCATGCCAAGTTCGTGTCGGCTGTGTAGTGGGGCACGCTCGTAGGTTAGCATTTTGTCGAGGAGTAATTGGAGCGGCCTTGAAAATGGATAGGTGGCAATAATCATAAATTTTAGGAGTGGTACAAACCGGCCAACAAACACAAGCGCCCTACGTACAAATATAGCCTGCGGTACAATCTCCCCAAATATGACCACAAGTAACGTCGTGATAAGTCCGGCGATTAAACCGTAAAAATGGTGTTCTAGTACAAGTGACGTGGCAGATACTGCTCCGACGTTGGTGAGTAGTATGGCCGACAGGGCTAGGTGGCTGTTGCGGCGGAGCGGTAGAACGGCTTTGGCGTGTTTATCACCCAGCTTAGCTTTGCGACGAAGCGTGGCCATATCGAGCGCCATAAAACCTACGTTTAAACCAGAGCAAATCGCTGATATGCCGATCAACACAGTAATTTCTAGCATGAGAAGAAGATACTCCACTGTACATGCTAGTATAGCGTAGAGCCACCCCTGTACAAAGCGCTTTTGAATATGGAGTGATAATATGATATACTGAAAGACAGAAGAAGGGGCGCTTGAAAACGAGCGCTTTATTTTATGGCTGAAATACAAGATCCAACTAAGATTCGAAATATTGCGATTATCGCGCACGTTGACCACGGTAAAACGACGCTAGTTGATGGCCTCTTAAAGCAGAGCCACACCTTTCGTGATAACCAGGCAGAGATGAGCCAAGATCTCATTATGGATAGTGGTGACCAAGAGCGAGAGCGCGGCATTACTATTACTGCCAAAGTTACTGCCGTACAGCATGGTGACTACCGAATAAACATTATCGACACCCCCGGACATGCAGACTTCTCTGGTGAGGTTGAGCGTACACTAAATATGGCAGACGGTTGTCTACTTATTGTCGATGCTCAAGAAGGCCCAATGCCACAGACTAAATTTGTTCTAGAAAAAGCACTCGAGGCAGAGCTTACGCCAATAGTCATTATTAATAAGATAGATAAATCTGGTTCGCGTATTGCCGAAGTCGAAGACGAATTAGCCGACCTATTTCTAGAGCTTGCTGTGCACGAGGATCAGCTACACTACCCGGTATATTACGCGGTTGGTCGCGAGGGTAAGGCGTGGGCAACTGTGCCTAATGACGCCACAGACGAGAGTGATCTTTCCTCCATTTTCGAAGTAATAATTGACAAAATACCGGCACCAACAGTGGAGCTAGACAAGCCGTTTCAGATGCTCGTAACGGCGCTTGCCTGGGATACCTACAAGGGTAAGTATGCTATTGGTCGTATCACTCGTGGTCACGTTACTGCTGGTGATCAAGTTACATTGTGCAAAAAAGATGGCACTCAAACCAAAGCCAAGGTCGAACTAGTATTTATGAGCCGTGGAGTTACCAAATACGAAGTCCCGGCTGGTGTAGCGGGTGACATCGTGCAGCTTACTGGCGTTGCTAGTGCACAAATTGGCGAAACTATTGCCGATGCAACCGACCCAGAAGCGCTCCCGACTATAGAAGTCGAGGCACCAACCTTGCGTATTTACCTTGGGCCAAACACTAGCCCATTCAAGGGTCTTGAGGGTCAATTTAGCACCTCAAGGCAGATTAGTGAGCGACTTGCAAAAGAGCTTGAGACAAACGTCGGTTTGCAGGTAAGCGATGATGGTATTGGCTTCACGGTGGCAGGTCGCGGCGAACTTCACCTAGGCGTTTTGATTGAAACGATGCGTCGAGAGGGCTACGAGTTTGAGGTCGGCCGACCTCAAGTTGTAACACATATGGAAGATGGCGATGAAGTTGAGCCGATTGAAGAAGTTATCATAGAAGTGCCGGCAGAGCACGTCGGTACAGTTCAGATGGAGCTCGGACAGCGCCGCGCAATACTTAAAGAACAGTTTGCGAGCCCCAAGGGCGTCACTAAACTTATATACGAAATGCCAACTCGAACATTGCTCGGCATGCGCAACATCCTTCTGACGAACACCAAAGGTACGATAGTTATGAATAGTCTGGTTAGCGGTTTTGCACCGATCGGACAACAACTAGACCAACTCCGTAATGGTGTTCTCATTGCTTTCGAAACTGGCGTGACAACTGCCTACTCTTTGCAGAACGCTGAAGCTCGCGGTACAACGTTTGTTGGCCCTGCCGAGAAAGTCTACGCCGGTCAAATAATTGGCATGAACACCCGTCAAGAAGACATGGAAATCAATGTCTGCAAGGGCAAACACCTTACGAATATGCGAAGCTCAAGCAGTGATGGTGTTGTGCAGCTGACGCCACCAATAATCTTTAGCCTCGAACAATGTCTAGATTTTATTGAAAAAGACGAGCTTCTTGAAGTTACACCCAAATCACTACGTCTGCGTAAGCGCGAGCTAGATCCTACTAAGCGCAAACGCGCTAAATAATTTTGATTAACTTATAATTTATACGTGGCAGCATTATTTAGCGAACAGGCTAGCCGTGGTACACTAACCGCGGACGTATAACTGATAAATCACGGGGGCAAGTCAGCGCATGATTACAATCTATTACAGCCGAGCTCGCGAACGAGAACTGCAGAAACTTGAACAACCACGTGCTGGCTCGTGGATTGTGGCGAGTGCCCCAAATGAAGACGATATAGACAAGCTCGTTGAGTACGGACTGGATCGAGATATCCTGAATGACGCAACGGACCTATACGAAGCTCCACGTGTTGATGCCGAAGAGGACGCCATCTATATTTTTACCCGATATTGTTACCCAGAAGGCAAAGAGATTGCCACCGAGCCACTGCTACTTGCCTATACGAGTGAGTATCTATTTACGATTGGTCGGATTGATACAAAAATCTTAGACAAATTGACACACGATCGTGCCGAATTCGTCACCACGCAGAAGACGAAAACGGTTCTGCAGATTTTGATAGGTATTAACGAAAGCTATGAAATGCAATTGACACGTATTGCACGCCGTATTCTGCAGCTGCGCGCCAAAATGCGTCAAAGCGTGTTAACGACGAAAGAATTCATAGGCATCATTGAGCTCGAAGAAGACTTGAACGAGTTTCTTTCGGCGCTACAGCCTCAAGCGTTACTGTTTCGGTCGTTATTAGGGGGTAAGTACCTGCGTCTTTACGAGGAAGACCGGGATATGATCGAGGACATTGAGCGCGGTACAGACGAGCTTATCACCCAGGCCCAAGGTCGGCTACGTACACTTATCAATATGCGTCAGGCCTATGACGCCATCGCGACAACCAACTTAAATAATACCTTTAAACGACTTACTTCAATTGCAATTTTTCTGACGATTCCAACAATTGTTGGTGGTATATGGGGGATGAACGTGGCTTTACCGCTACGAGATAATCCTCACGCATTCTTATATGTTATGGGTATTATTGCCACCCTAACAACTGCTTTGGTACTGTTCTTCCATCGCAAGAAATGGCTATAACGTTAAAGATTTGTTTAACCTTGGCCGTCTCGTAAAAACATCGTGTATACTTGTTTGAGATGAAAACACTATTTAACGCTAACTCACCGCTTAGAATATTTGCGATATCCGGCTTAGTAACGATTGCTGGATTGCTGGCAATTGCACTCGACATGGGTCTAGCGTCACTGTATGTAGTACTGATACTTGTAATCGTAGAAATTACGTTTAGCTTTGACAATGCTATCATCAACGCCAAGATTCTTGAACGACTGAGTCCGTTCTGGCAGAAACTATTTCTGACAGTTGGAATAGTTATAGCAATTTTTGGTATGCGGGTACTGTTTCCAATCCTTATTGTATCGATAACGTCACACCTAGGTTGGGGGCAGGTAATTGACCTAGCGCTGCATCATCCGGAGGAATACGGCCATCATTTAGAAGCGGCGCATCCGATGATTTCGGCATTTGGCGGCGCTTTTTTGCTTATGCTGGCTTTCCAGTTCTTCTTTGATGATGAGCGTGATGTGCTTTGGCTCAAACGGATTGAAGGTAAAATGCAGCGTCTGACCCATTGGGTTTGGGCACCAGTCGTGACGAGTATTATGCTGGGGTTTGTGTCGCTACTGCCGATGAACGACCATGCGCGGCAGACTATCATAGCTGGTCTCCTCGGCACGCTTACATATGTTGCGATTCAATTGCTTGTGCATTGGATGGGGCGGTTACAGCCAGGCGCTAAGCATGGTTCTTCGTCCGTTGTAGCTCAGACCGGAATGGCAGCGTTCATGACATTTGTATATATCGAAATACTCGACGCAAGCTTTTCTTTTGATGGTGTGATCGGTGCATTTGCGATTACTAGTGACATTGTTTTGATTGCAACAGGGCTTGGCATTGGTGCCATTTGGGTGCGCTCACTTACGGTTTATCTATTGCGCAAAAAAACCCTGAATCAATTGGTTTACCTTGAACACGGCGCGCACTACACGGTGTTCGTTCTCGCGGTTGTTATGCTAGCTAGTGCATTGCTTCGTATCCCAGAAATTGTGCCAGGACTGACAGGTGTTGGAATAATTGGGGCATCGATTGCAGCATCAGTGCGCGTTCGAAGGCTGCAAAACAAGTAGTGACACTACTCTATTCGGCATAGATTACCTAGAGAAAATATAATAGGACAACACAATGAAGGAAAATATACTAACAAGACACACAAAAATGTTACTTGCTCTAGTCGCTTTGAGCGTAGCAATACTTATCATCAGTAATCTTGCGAGTACAAAAATTACCGGTTTTGGACCCGCGGTTTTTGACGCAGGAACAATTCTTT
>Ga0172381_10005067_pt1 | contig 13448 bp, 9 predicted proteins | sample Leawel6488metaG_FD_119754 | JGI IMG/M metagenome (GOLD analysis project Ga0172381, IMG submission 119754) | Leachate microbial communities from a municipal landfill in Southern Ontario, Canada - Leachate well 64-88 metaG | ecosystem: Engineered > Solid waste > Landfill > Unclassified | place... | reverse complement strand
TTCATAAAAGAGGAACTCTTCACGTTCCAACAGAGTCTTTTGTTTGCACTCACTTGCAATACGTATGTCGCTTTAGCGAAAATATTCTCAATTCTTTCTTTGCTTCGCAACACACGGACTCGCATTGAGCGCAGCCGAAATGCGGTCACTGAGCTTTTCGAAGTGTTGCAAATTGGTGCGAGCGGGTGAAGCAAAAAAATGATGTGTTCGATATAAGCAATTGTTGATTTTTATTACAATAGTAATTCCTATTTTACGAATTCATTTGTATCTTTATAAAGTATAAAAATTCTCAACTATCAAAATAAAATCATTATGTACACAACATACCATTTAGATTCGGCACAAGATGTAACTACCGATTTACTGGACTCCATCAAAGCTACTTTCAAATCAAAGCCAATCATAATAACAGTGGAGGAAAACGATGGTACTTCGGAACTTACCGATGAAATGAAAGAGATTTTGGATGAACGTTTGTTGGAAGATGAGAGTACTGATATGTCCGCAGAGGGTTTTTTCAACGAACTCAAAGAAAGATATGGCTTATAGGATTGTATTCACACAACGTGCACGTAAGGAAATGAAAAATGCAATTGATTATTATGCATTATATAGTAATGATGCTCCATTAAATTTATTGCTGAATTAGATAACACTTACAAAACATTAGAAGCAAATCCGTTTTTTGCTGTGAGATACAAAAACGTACGCACACTTAAGCTCAAAAGTTTTCCATACTTGCTTTATTTTATAGTCAACCACAAACAGGGTACGGTAAGGATACTTTCATGCTTTCATAACAAGCAGAGTCCTTATAAAAGAACAAGGTTTTAATTTGATAAGTTAGTACACATTTCCATCAATTTACTGCTTTAGCACATAGGGCGCATAGAGCAGAAGTTCCATGCTAAATAAGTTGATGTGTTATCCATCATTAAATTCACATTTTTCCCCACAAATAATATTTATTCCCATCTCACCCCAAAGAAACTCCCATTATCATAAGGCTTTAATAGAATAAACTCGTAATTTTGGAAATTAAAAGATGAATATTCTCAAAAGCAACAATTTGTTTCGATGAAAGATAAAGCTGTTTTCAAAAAAGCTCTTCCCGATCTACTGGTATTGGTAACATTTATCCTTATTTCGTTTGTTTACTTTTCGTCAGCCATAGTAGATGGTCGAAAGATATCGCAACATGACTCGCTGGCTGCCATTGGGCAAGGTCAAGAGGCGCGCGACTACATGGCGCGCCACGATGGTGAGCGCACACGTTGGACAAACTCTATGTTTGGCGGTATGCCTACCTATCAAATGGGGCCAACATACAATTCTACAAAGCCATTAGATGCAGCAAAACAAGCCTATCAACTGTTCTTGCCCAACTATGTTTATCTGGTCTTTATCATGATGTTGGGATTCTATATCCTAATGCGCGCACTGCGTGCAAATTACCTCATTAGTGCATTGGGCGCAATCATCTGGGCTTTTTCATCCTACTTTTTTATTATTATTGCCGCCGGGCATATCTGGAAATTTCTTACGCTTGCATACATTCCGCCCACCATTGCGGGAATGATATTAATCTATCGCAGAAAATATTGGGTAGGAGCACTTCTTGTCATGGTGTTTGTAGCATTTCAGTTGTCTGCCAACCACATTCAGATGAGCTACTACTTTCTGATTGTGATGATTGCCATTGCGATTGCTTATATGGTTGAAGCCATCAAAAAGAAGCAATTGGGAATTTATGCTAAGTCAACGGGTGTCCTTGTGGTGGCGGGATTGATAGGAGTTACGGCCAATATTTCATCGCTCTATCACACTTATGAATACAGCAAGGAGACAATGCGTGGAAAATCGGAACTCTCGCATCATGGAGCAGAAAACAAAACCGATGCAGGCTTGGAGCGTGACTATATCACAGCCTGGAGCTACGGCATAGGTGAAACATTTACGCTATTGGTGCCCAATACAAAAGGTGGAGCATCGGTGCCTTTGTCGCAAAATCAAATTGCGATGAAAAAGGCACGTCCCGAGTATCGCGAACTATACACTCAAATAGGTCAATATTGGGGTGATCAGCCCGGCACGTCAGGTCCTGTTTATGCAGGAGCGTTGGTGATAATGCTTTTTGTGTTGGGACTTTTTATTGTCAAGGGTCCTCTGAAATGGGCATTGCTTGCTGCCACCATTTTATCGATAATGCTCTCGTGGGGCAAAAACTTTATGGGACTCACCAACTTTTTTATTGATTATGTGCCAATGTACAACAAGTTCAGAACGGTTTCATCGATACTTGTTGTCGCCGAATTCACCATTCCTCTTTTGGCCGCACTCACCGTAAAAGAATTGATACAGAAACCTCAGATATTGCGCGACAATATGCGTCCGCTCTTTATCAGTGTAGGTTTCACAGCCGGAATTGCATTGCTTTTCACATTGTTTCCTCGTCTATTTTTCTCTTCATTCATCCCCATGAACGAAATACAGGCATTGCAATCGCTTCCATCCGAACACATTCAACCCATTATGGCAAACTTGGAGGAGATGCGCATTGCCATATTCACTGCCGATGCCTGGCGTACGGTTGCATTTATATTAGTGGGAGCACTGATACTTTGGTTGTTTATCAAAAATAAACTGAAGGCGCAGTACTTGGTTGCTGCACTGTTATTGATTTCGTTGGTGGATATGTGGCAAGTAAATAAACGATACCTCAACGACAGTATGTTTACATCGCCCACACAAAATCTGAAAGCCTTTCAGACTACACCTGCCGATGAGACAATTCTACAGGATACAACGCTTTATTATCGGGTGTTGAACCTCGCTACAAGTACTTTCAACGATGGTATCACCCCTTATTGGCACAAAGCTATTGGCGGATATCACGCTGCCAAATTGCGCAGGTATCAAGACCTCATCGATGTGTATCTTGCACAGGAAATGAGTGTTTTGTCAAACGAAATTATAGAAACGCAAGGAAATCTGGACTCAGTTTCAGGGAAAGAGTTTGATGTGCTCAATATGCTCAATACAAAATGGGTGATTATGGGTGCGCAAGACGGCGGAACCATCCCGATTGAAAACCCTCATGCCTTTGGCAATGCCTGGTTTGTGGATAGTGTAAAGTACGTGAACACGCCCGATGAAGAGATTGATGCGTTGGCTGAAGTTAATCTGCACACTACGGCAGTAGTAAACAAAAATGAAGCTGATGTGCTAAAAAATTGGTTGGTAACTCCGCACGATTCACTCTCCACCATAGAGTTGACCGACTACGAAGCTAACAAACTTCGCTATAAAGTGAATGCTAAGAAGGATGAATTAGCAATATTCTCCGAAATTTATTATCCCGATGGATGGCAAATTACTATTGATGGAAAACCGGCACAAATGCTACGTGTTAACTACACATTGAGGGCTTTGCCCATTCCTGCCAATAGTAAAACGGTGGAGTTTTATTTTAATCCTACCAGCATCAAGGTAACAGACGGTATTGCTTATGCGGCAATATTGTTGATGCTGTTGACAGCGGGCGGTGCGGTATATTTTAAGCTGAGAAAAAAGAAGAATATGCGATGAGTATTCTAATTTTCGAATGATTCGATAGAGGATTTTTTATTGAGTTTATTTGAACGAAAAACTACTCAGAGCATTTGATGCAATATAAACTTTCGGGACGAACCAGAATTCTTCCAAGAGGTATTTCTTTTCTGCAATTAACACATTTGCCAAACTCCGGTGTACCTACATTTGGTAATATAAATTCCAATGAAGAAAGTTTTAAATTTGCTTGCTTAAGTGCAGAATTAGTGATACTCATATTGTTCATTGCATTCGTTCGAGAAACTAAATCTATTGCACAATCCGGCGCAACAGGCTTTGTTTCTTCCTTATACATTTCAATCAGTTTTTTAGTTTTATGAATCTCTTCTTTTATCAGTTGTTTTATTTCAGTGTTTTTCATAGAGCGAAATTAGTAGAGTTATTTCAATTAGATCAATTATTGGATAATCTGAACCTCTTCTTTTCAAATTAATTTCGTGAAATTGTATCTCAATTGTTTTTATTAATTATCAACAGATTAGATGAGATTACTGACAAAGAGTTTAATAGCTACTTGATAGTTAACTCTTGATCGATATTCATTTAAACATTGAATTACGCATTAAATCTGATTTCTAACTATCTTCATGATGTAAAAGAAAAAAATGTATCTTTGTATAAAACAGTAGGATACTTATGAATTCACCTTTAGCAGAACGTTTACGACCACAAACATTGGACGATTTCATTGGTCAACAGCATTTGGTTGGCAAAGGAGGCGTCTTGCGCAAAATGATAGATTCGGGACGAATACCATCTATTATTTTTTGGGGACCTCCGGGAGTTGGGAAAACTACACTTGCAAATATTATATCTAACGTACTGGAAGCACCATTCTATAAATTGAGTGCCATCAATTCCGGCGTAAAAGATGTGCGCGAAGTAATAGAAAAAGCCGGGAGCAGCCGATTCTTCAACTCAGCCGCACCCATTTTATTTATCGATGAAATTCATCGATTCAGCAAGTCGCAACAAGACTCTTTGCTCCACGCAGTGGAGACAGGAACCATTACGCTGATTGGAGCAACTACCGAAAATCCATCGTTTGAAGTTATTCGTCCTTTGTTGTCGCGCTGTCAGGTGTATGTGTTGAAGTCGATGGAGACGAAGGATTTGGAAGAATTATTGGAAAGAGCATTGACTCAGGACAATATTTTAAAATCGAAGCAAATTGAAGTAAAAGAAAAAACAGCATTGTTTCGATTTGCTGCCGGAGATGCGCGTAAGTTGCTCAACATTTTGGATTTGGTAGTTGATGCTGAGTCGGGAGATAAAATTGTGATCGATGACAAACTGGTGTCGGAACGATTGCAAGAAAACCCTGCTGCATACGACAAAGGTGGCGAAATGCACTACGATATTATCTCTGCATTCATCAAATCCATTCGCGGTAGCGATCCCGATGCTGCCATTTATTGGTTGGCGCGCATGGTGGAAGGTGGGGAGGATCCTAAATTTATTGCTCGTCGACTGGTTATTTCTGCTGCAGAAGATATTGGCTTGGCCAATCCCAATGCGTTGCTTTTGGCAAACGCTTGCTTTGATACACTCCAGAAAATTGGTTGGCCCGAAGGACGCATTGTTTTGGCAGAAGCAACAGTCTATTTGGCTACATCGCCTAAAAGTAACTCAACTTATCAAGCCATTAATTTGGCTCAAAGCGTTGTGCGTGAAACAGGTAATTTGCCGGTTCCTCTGCACTTACGCAATGCTCCCACGTCGTTGATGAAAGAGATGGATTACGGGAGAGATTATAAATATGCACACGATTTTGAAAATAATTTTGTGGAAGATAATTATTTCCCGAAAGAACTGAGAAAGAAGAAATTTTGGGAACCACAAAACAATGCATCCGAAAACAGGATAAAGGAGTGGATGAGGCGGTTGTGGAAGGATCGGTATTGAAGTTGGGGAGCTCACAAAGTTAATATGAATCTCTCGCTAGGGCGCGGAGAACGCAAAGGGAATTTCGTAGCATACCAACTGTAAATATGTAAGTATCTGTGGTTGAGAGAAAATATTTGGAAAATTTCCGTCGGTTTTAACCGACGGTGTAGTTGCAGCCAACTAGGGGGCTTCAGCTACATTCCCAGAAAATTCATTAGAGCTTTAAAGAAATGTGGCTAAAGCCAATAACAGCTTTACTTGCAATCCGTTGACTGAAGTCAACGGCAAAGAAATATAGAAATAACTAACTTCACCGCTCGTGTCAATTTATAATCGGCTAGCCTGCGAAGCAGAAAGAATTTAAAGAAGAAAAAGTTCGCTAGTACGACATACGCACGGTTGCTGAGCTTGTCGAAGCATTGCAAATGCGCACGAGCGAGCCAAACTATTACTTAATGATTACCGCTACAAAAACACTTGGCGTTCTTAGCGTCTCAGCGAGAGTTTCTTACAAAAACTACTTATACTTCATCCACTTAATAATCTCCTTAATGCTCGGCTTTTTACCATACATCAAAATGCCCACTCTGTAAATCTTGGCAGCCATTATCGAAGTTAGGATAAAAGAACCATAGAGTAAGACAACCGACAAGAGTTTTTCCCACAGCGGAACTCCAAATGGCAAACGCACCATCATAACAATGGGAGAGGTGATAGGGATAAGTGAACCCCAGAAAGCCAATGGACCATCGGGATTGTTGATGCTATAAAACCCGGCATAAAATGCAAATAGCATTAATAGCGTAATGGGTGTCATAAATTGCTGTGTATCTTCCTCGTTGTCTACAGCAGAGCCAATGGTTGCAAAAATAGAGGCAAACATGATAAATCCTCCTATGAAATAGATAAGGAAAAAGAAAATAATTTCAAACCAATTCACAGTCATAATAGAAGCTAAAGCTCCTTCGATGTCGAATCCCTCCGTAGCCATGCTTCCGCCGGCAGCAGCCATTTGACCAGCTTGTTCGGGATTGGTGAAAAAAGCTGTTGCACCTATAAATAGTATGCCAATCATAATCCCCCAAAAAACTAATTGAGTTATTCCCACCAATCCAATGCCTACAATTTTACCAATCAGCATATAAACGGGCTTAACCGACGAAATCATCACTTCAACAATGCGACTGCGCTTTTCTTCCATCACAGCCTGCATCACCATAGCTCCGTAAATCATGATAAACATATAAATGAGAACAGTAAATACTCCTCCTACAATGGAGGCTACAACGGTGGAAGTTTCAGATATACTGCCACCTTTTCCCCATTTCATCGTGGAAAGCGAAATCCTGCTCCCTGATTCAATTATTTGTTTTACCTGATCGATGGTTTTACTATCAACATTGTCTGAATGGGACAAAGCTTCCAGTTTTTGCTCAGACACTTTCTCCGAGAGGGTTCTCTCAATGGATGAAAGCAAATCGAGAGGAGCTTGCTTTTCTGACAAAAAAGTGACAGCCTTGGGGTCTTTGCTCAAATCATCTGTTATTTGTAGAATTGCGTAAAGGTCTTTTCCCAAACGAGATTGTTGATCGCTTATATTAGCATCGCCAACAATTTCGAAGGTGTAGTTTTCTGTGCTTTTAAACTCAGGTGCATAAAACCCGGAGTTGTCTATAACTACAATTTTGCGTTCTTCCGAATCCTGGATTGTTGATAACCAATAAGGTACAAATATTAAAGCCGTAAAGAGAAACGGCATTAAAATGGTGAGAAGAATAAATGATTTCTTGGTTACGCGTGAAATATATTCGCGTGATATGATTATTTTTAATGCGTCCATAGGTTGATTTGTTGGGTTACTCAGTTACGGTTTCAATAAATACTTCGTTCATGGTAGGGAGTTCTTCCTCAAAAGCTGCAATTTTGTATTTGTCAAGCATAAGCTTAATCAATTGAGAATGCTCCATCTCTTCCGGTTTTTTCACACGCACATCCGTAAATTCATTGTATTGTTCGTTAGAGAGTACTTGAAGGTTTAGCAATTCATTATCAAAAGAATTCGTTAATAAGCGAAACTTATAAATATCTTTTTTGTGCTCGTTCCTAAGTTGATAGACACTTCCTTGCAACACAACCTCCGATTTGTTGATGAGCGCTATCTCATCGCATAATGCTTCTACCGATTCCATGTTGTGTGTAGAGAGAATAATGGTTTTGCCCTCTGCTTTGAGTTTCAGCATTTCTTGTTTAATCAATTCAGTATTCACCGGATCGAAACCACTAAAGGGTTCATCAAATATGAGCAAATCCGGATTGTGGATGATGGTAGAGATAAATTGCACCTTTTGTTGCATTCCTTTCGACAGTTCTTCCACCTTGCGGTTGTACCAATCCATTATATCAAACTTCTTAAACCATTTACTTACTTCCTGATGAGCATGATCGCGCGACATACCTTTTAGGCGTGCAAGATACATGGCTTGATCGCCAACTTTCATTTTTTTGTAAAGACCTCGTTCCTCGGGCAGATATCCAATTTTATAAATATCTTCTCTTTCCAATGGCTTTCCGTCTAACAGCACTTCGCCGCTATCAGGAGCTGTAATGCGCGTGATGATGCGTATAAGGGTGGTTTTTCCGGCACCGTTTGGTCCAAGAAGACCGAAAACTGCACCTTTCGGTACACGAATACTCACTTTGTTAAGTGCCCGATGTTGCGAAAATTGCTTCACTACATCTTTGGTCTCTACATAATGCATATAAATATAATTATTAGTGGTTAATTGTATTTTTTAGGAGTAAGTGGTAAGGGGTAAGAGGTAAGAGGTGAGGGGGTTTAGGAATAATGAGTTAAAAGTTGTCTCATTTTTTCTCATAATTCCCAATTCTTACTTCCTCGTCTCATATCTCATATTTCTACTTTCTAGTTCCTAATCTCTATTTTCGATTCCCTAATCCCTAATCCCTAATCCCGAATTCCTAATATCTAATTATCACTTGCTCCCCCAACATTTTCGCCAATATCTTTTTTATCTCTTCCAGTTTCCTTTTCTCTTCCAAAAGCTTCAGTGTTGTTTCAAAATCATTTTTCCTCTCTGCTTCTTTAATTTTCCGCATCACCCGTTCAATTTGCTTCAAAATGTATACATTTTTCAACTCCGTTGTGACACGAGGAATAAGAATTTCTAATAAGTTCTCCTCCAACAATCTCGATTTTTCATCGTCTATCTCTTCTCCCAAAGATTTCGCATGTATTTTACTCAATTGATATTTGTCATTGAGCATGTCGGTTGCACATTTACTAATGGAGGAATCAGAATGCGACATGAAATATTTAGCTGGTTGAAAATCCGGGTTTTCAGATTCTCGATAAGCTTCTTCAAATATTTGAGAATAGAGTGGATTGGTAATTTTTATGTTGTCTCTTTCCAAATCGGAATAGACAAATTCTATTACAGTACTTCCTTCTTCAACCAAAACATCTATTTCTTCCGTTTGTTTACCATTCCCTCGTTTTTGTTTCTCATAACGCTGGAAAATAAAATTCATTCCGTATCGTACAATGTAACGAATTATTTCTTGTTCTAAGTTATCAATTCGAGCTCTGCGAGCCGGAATTGGAGTTTTTATTTCCTTATCTGTAGACTCACTTATAGCTTGTTGTTCTTTTTTCGAATTTAGGCTTGCTCTTTGTTGTGATGAGCGTTGTTGACGTTGATTATAACTGCGCTTACGAATCTTATTCACTTCTTGAATGAGCAATTTTTCGTTTATCTCCAAAAGATTGGCACTGTCTTTCATATAGACCGAACGTTTTATTCCATCGGGAATAAGAGCAATGCTTTGCACAATATTAGAAATTAATCCTGCTCTTTTTATCGGGTCATCTTTGGTTTCATTTAAGAGAAGCTGTGTTTTAAATCGGATAAAATCGACTGCATTATCAGCAATAAATTTGTTGAAACTCTCCGCATTTTGTTTGCGTGCAAACGAATCTGGGTCTTCACCTTTGGGGAGCAAAACCACTTTTACGTTCATTCCCTCTTCAAGGAGTAAATCGATACCTCTCAATGCAGCAGTTATACCCGCATCGTCACCATCATACAGAACAGTCATGTTTTGTGTAAATCGGCGAATAAGTCTTATTTGCCCGGATGTAAGAGCTGTGCCTGACGATGAAACAACATTTTCGATTCCCGCCTGATGCATCGAAAGCACATCTGTGTAGCCTTCCACCAGAAAGCAATTATCCGCTTTTACAACGGCTCTTTTTGCAAAGAAAATGCCATACAACTCCCTACTTTTTGAATATATTTCGCTTTCGGGAGAGTTCACATATTTGGCCAAATTATCTGCTTTGCGCAAGATGCGTCCACCAAATGCAACAACCTTTCCGGATAAAGTATGAACAGGAAAGATCACTCTTCCTCGAAATCTATCGTACAATGGTCCGTCATTTTCCCCTCCTGCCACCAGCCCTGTTTTTAAAAGAAAATCCTTTTTATATCCCAGCCGAAGAGCTTCGGTTGAAAATGCATTCCGTTGCTCTAAGGCATAGCCTAATTCAAACTTCTTTATAATATCATCTCTAAAACCACGTTCTTTGAAATATGTAAGACCTACGGTTCTTCCTTCCTGATTGTCATACAATAAACTTTTGAAATGAGTGCGCGCAAATTCGTTGATTATAAATAAGCTTTCTCGCTCACTTTCCAACATTTTTTCTTCATTGGTGAGTTCTCTCTCCTTAACTTCAATGTTGTATTTTTTTGCAAGATATTTTAGTGCTTCGTAGTATGAGAGTTGTTCGTGTTTCATAATAAAATGCACCGCCGTCCCTCCTTCGCCACATGAAAAGCATTTGCAAATATTTTTTGACGGGGAAACAGAAAACGATGGGGTACGATCATCGTGGAAAGGGCATAAACCTAAATAATTTACTCCTCTTTTTTTGAGCGTAACAAAATCTGAAACTACATCTACAATCTGTGCAGCCTCTTGAATTCGAGCTATGGTGGATTTGTCAATCATTTTATGGATACGAAATTAGCTAATTATGTTGTAAAAAAATCACAATGAGAGAAAATAATCTTATATTTGTGGTAATCTAATCTATTTGGAGAATCTAATAAAAATTTTTTTAATATGAACACAATTAACTGGTCAGAATTATCATTTGGGTACATAAAAACCGATTTCAACGTTCGTTGTTATTATCGTAACGGCGAATGGAGTAAACCTCAAGTAGAAACGTCCGAAGAGGTAACCATGCATATGGCTGCAACTGCTCTACACTACGGACAAGAGGCTTTTGAAGGGATGAAAGCTTTTAGAGGCAAAGACGAGAAAATTCGTATTTTTAGAATGCGACAAAATGCACTTCGCTTGCAAAGTTCATGTCGTGGCATTATGATGGCAGAGCTTCCCGTAGAATTATTCGAAGAATGCATTACGACAGCCGTGAAGGAAAACGAACGTTTTGTACCACCTTACGAAAGTGGTGCTGCATTATATATCAGACCTTTACTTTTTGGCACAAGTGCGCAAGTTGGAGTGGGTCCGGCAAAAGAGTATACTTTTTTAGTATTTGTAACTCCGGTTGGACCGTACTTTAAAGAAGGATTTAAACCTACACCAATGGCTATTATGCGTGAATATGACAGAGCAGCTCCACTGGGAACCGGGACATATAAAGTTGGAGGAAACTATGCGGCCAGCATGCAGTCGGGCGTGAAAGCTGCAAAAATGGGTTATTCCGCTGTAGTTTATCTTGATGCTAAAGAGAAAAAATATATTGACGAATGTGGACCTGCAAATTTCTTTGGAATAAAGGACAATACCTATATTACTCCAAAATCTACCTCCATTTTACCTTCTATTACCAATAAGAGTTTGATGCAATTGGCTGAAGATATAGGCATGAAAGTAGAGCGTCGACCTGTCCCGGTAGAAGAATTGGCAACATTTGAAGAGGCAGGAGCTTGTGGAACCGCTGCAGTAATTAGTCCAATTCTAAGGATTGATGACTTAAGTGAAGACAAAACGTATGAGTTTTGCAAAGAAGGACAGCCCGGTCCTATCTCAAAAAAGCTGTATGATAAATTGCGTGCTATACAATATGGAGATGTGGAAGATGTGCATGGATGGGTAACGATAGTGGAGTAGCGGACAATGCACTCTTGTGAGTTAACTCAAAATCCAGACTATTTAATAGAGATAAAGATTATCAATAATCTTAAAAAAATGTCCCGCAATAAATTCGGGACATTTTTTATGTTAAGAGCCTTGTGCTATCATAGAATCAATAATTTTAATTATCTTCGATTTTTATTTCTTGAAGTTTGCAAACTTCATTTCAAAAAATGTATCGAATGAAAATCAAACAACACTATATAATCCCTCTGTTTCTTCTTTTAATTCTTTTAACTGCATGTACCACCAAGAGCAATAACACAAAAAACAGTAAGAATCAATTAAACATCGGTGTTATGTCCTCCATGGACTATCTGCCGTTGGCAGTTGCTCAAGAGAATGGGTTTTTTAAAAAAGAAGGTGTCAATATTACCATACACAAATTCTATTCTGCCAATGAGCGCGATGCTGCTTTTCAGAGTGAAAATCTGGATGGAACTATTTTAGATTACACGGGTGCTGCTATACAACTTGCGGGTGGTGTGAAACTGAAAATTACTTCGCAATGCGATGGCACGTTTGTACTAATTGCCGGAAAAGATTCGGGAGTAAAGAGCGTGAACGATTTGGAAGGGAAACATTTGGCTGTTTCTCGCAATACAGTTATTGACTTTTGCACCGATTTAGTATTGCAAAAAGCCGGTATAGGATTGGATGACATTGAAAAAGTGGAAATCAATAAAATTCCTCTTCGTTTGGAAATGCTGCGAAATGGAAAAATAGATGCTACCATGTTGCCCGATCCATTTGCAACACTTGCTTTGCAAGATGGTAACAGAAGCATTATAGATATTCGCGAACTGGATTTGCATGTTACGGGTATTGCATTTCACGAAAAGGTGATTGAGCAAAATCCGAAAACAATAAATAGCTTTTACCGTGCATATAATCAGGCAGTTGTTCTTTTAAATTCAGAACCTGCAAATAGCTTTCACTCCATTCTCATTTCAGATATAGGAATTCCTGCGGAACTGGTTTCCCAAATCAAACTTCCCAATTATTCGATGGCACAACTTCCGAAAGAGAGAGATTTAGAAAAAGTGGAGCACTGGTTAAAAACAAAAAACTTGGTTTCATCAGATTTCGATATCTCCACATTAATTTCCTCAGATTTAATACCTTGACTAATAGTAGTATGATTTCCGGTAAATTATCACTCCAAAATGTTTCTGTCAACTTGGGCAAGACTTCGGTGCTTCATAATATCTCTTTTTCTTTGGAAAAAGGAAAGACTCTTACGGTGGTTGGTCCTTCCGGGTGCGGCAAGTCAACATTGCTAAATGTGTTGAGTGGAATTATCAAGAATTACAAAGGAGAAATTCGTATGAATTCAACTCTTTTGAAAGAAGCCGGATTGACTTATGGTTATGTGCCACAGAATTTAGGACTATTGCCCTGGAAGAAAGTGCGAGAGAACATTCTTTTACCGGAGAAGATAAATAAAAGCAACAAAATAGATACAAATGAAGTAGAAGATGTTTTAACAAAATTGGAGCTGTCCGATTTACTCAATAGATATCCTTCTCAACTAAGTGGCGGTCAACGTCAACGCGTTGCTTTGGCACGTGTTTTTATTTCGCAGCCGGACATTTTATTGATGGACGAACCCTTTTCTGCATTAGATACACTCACAGCGGACACTTCTCGCGAACTGTTTTTAGATCTGTGGAGAAAATATCGACCCACAACTATTTTCACCACCCACAATCTGTCGGAAGCGGTGAAATTAGGTGAGCATATTTTACTATTGAGTA
>Ga0172381_10005066_pt1 | contig 13449 bp, 15 predicted proteins | sample Leawel6488metaG_FD_119754 | JGI IMG/M metagenome (GOLD analysis project Ga0172381, IMG submission 119754) | Leachate microbial communities from a municipal landfill in Southern Ontario, Canada - Leachate well 64-88 metaG | ecosystem: Engineered > Solid waste > Landfill > Unclassified | place... | reverse complement strand
TGGGGGAGGCCCGACCTAATAGTTGTAGACGGGGGACGGGGGCAACTCTCGGTATTCATGGATGAACTAAAAGATTGCAATATTATGGTAATCGGTCTAGCTAAGCGACTAGAAACATTAGTAATTCCAGTTGAATACTTAGGATCCATGACGTTACGGGAATATAGGATCCCTCGGGGAGGTGCACTTAATCTTGTTCAGAGGCTGAGAAATGAAGCCCACAGGTTTGCTAGAGTCTATCATCATAAGCTTTACTCCCAATCACTTCTTAAAGTTTGAAAGGAATCCTTTGGAAGATATATACTAAATATATGATAAGAAAGGCCATCAAATATTTTCTAATAAACTCAGTAACCATTTATCTCATTTCCCTTGCCGTTACCGGTATGACTTTTGAGAATGGCATAACAACAGTAGCTCTAACTGGGATAGCTCTTACAGTTGCTTCCTTGATAATCAAACCAATTATTAATGTACTACTTCTCCCCATTAATCTAATTACTTTCGGACTTTTTAGATGGGTGGGATATGCAATAACTTTTTATGTAGTTTCTTTGGTTGTTCCAGGATTTAAGATCGTAAACTTTGTGTTTAGTGGATATTCTTCCTATTGGATTAGCCTCCCTCCAGTAACACTCAATGGTATTGTTGCATTTATTGCTTTATCATTTATTATCTCCATCACATCTTCGATTCTCGATTGGTTATTAAAGTAGGAAGAATGTTATAATTAAGACTAACGAATGAACCAAGTATTAACTATTGTACAAATTGTAATTTCGGTAGCGCTCATCGGGCTTGTGTTGATCCAAGCTAGGGGAACTGGTTTTGGAAGATCAAGCTCAGGAGGAGGATCGTTTACCAGAAGGGGTCTTGAGAAGCTTGTTTTTAGATCCACCTTCGTTGTGGTTTTCCTATTTATTGTTTTGTCTATACTGCGACTCATCTTTTAATATCTGATGTTAAACCTTCGATATATATCTAGGCTTATTGGGGCTTTCTTTAGAAGATTTAAATTTCTTATTTTTATAGGTATTGGGGTTGGTGTCATATTTTTCTTTGTTCTTGTATTTTTAGTACCCGCTTTTTCTGCGAATGAGACTACGAGGATAGGATTAACAGGTAGGTATACAGTGGCCAATTTGCCTGTTTCTATTCTAAACCAAGTGAGTGGTGGCCTGACAAAACTAGATACAGATGGGAGTGTTGTCCCAAATCTTGCATCATCTTGGGAGACTACTGATGCAGGTAAAACCTGGACCTTCAACTTAAAAGACAATCTGTATTGGCAGGATGGGAGTAAGGTTACAAGTAAAACTGTAAATTATCAGTTTTCAGATGTTGATATCGAAAGACCCGATGATAAAACAATTATTTTTAAATTACAGAATCCATACTCAGCTTTCCCAGCAGTGGTTTCAAAGCCAACTTTCAAGTCAGGTCTTTTAGGTATAGGGGAATGGAAAGTAAGTAAGATTTCGCTCAATGGCTCAATAGTTGAAGAAATTAGCCTAACCTCAAAAACTGAAGGTAAAATTGTCTATAAGTTTTACCCCACTGAGGATCGGACTAAGGTTGCCTTTGAACTTGGACAGGTAGATAAAATTGCGGAACTATTTAGTTTGTCCCCTTTTGACACATGGCCAAAAGTTAAAATAACAAGTGGAATCGATAGTGGGGAATTTGTGGCAGTATTTTTCAATACCCAGGACAATATCTTAACAGAAAAGAATTTAAGGCAAGCTCTTTCGTACGCAATCGATAAAGATATCCTTGGTGGAGTCCGAACCATAAGCCCCATCCCAATTGATTCCTGGGCATATAATCCACAGGTCAAACCATATGATTTTGATGCCACAAAAGCCAAACAGATGGTAACTGAGTATAAAGAGACAAATAAAATGACTGAGCTGACAATCAATCTTTCAACTTCCCCAGTCCTACTTGATCAAGCTGAGATGATTGCAGAAAATTGGAAAGCCGTTGGGGTAAACGTAAATGTTCAGGTTGTTTCAACAGTTCCTACCGACTACCAGGCATTTTTGGCAATATTTGATATACCTGACGACCCAGATCAATATTCTATTTGGCACTCAACCCAAACCTCTTCTAATATCACACGTTATCAGAATCCTAGAAATGATAAGCTTTTGGAAGATGGAAGGAGTGAAATTAATTTGGAATCCAGAAGGAGTATATATTTAGATTTCCAGAGATTCTTGGTTGAGGATTCACCCGCAGCTTTTCTATATTACCCAACAACATATACAGTCTCCAGAAAGTAACCTACTTGGCAAGTTCGCTTTGGATGAGGTTCCTTATTTGATTTGAGTCTCTAGAAAGGGTTATTTTGTTTCCATTTAGGTAAAATGTTGGTGTTTCAGTGAGCCCAATAATATCTCCATCGGCAACATCTCTCGCTACAGCATCCTTAACAGCTTGTGAGCCCATGTCTACACTAAACTTATCTGTATCAAGTCCCATCTCTTTGACATACCCCACAAATATATCTGTTGGGTCAGCTACCCCTGACCATTCATTTGAGGTTGCATACATCTTTTTATGCATATCCCAATAATGGCCTTGAATGCCTGCAGCCTCTACTGCATATGAAGCAAGGTATGCATTTGTGTGGTACGAAAGTGGGTAGTTTCTAAACACAAAAGTAATTTCACCTGCAAAATCTGTAAGAATTTGCTCAATTAGTGGTGAATTTGCGGCACAAGCAGGGCAAACGTAGTCTCCAAATTCAACTAGGGTTACCTTGGAAGACTCAGAGGCCATTAAGTACTCTCCATTGATCAACCCAGATGTTTTGTATGTACCCTCAGGAGTCAAAATTGATGAATTAATAGTAGTTGTGCCAAGTGCCGTAGGGCTTTCACCCCCACTCATTAATAAAATCCCTCCAACAATAAGTACACAGGTGGCTATAACTGAAATGATAAATACTTTGTTCCTGAGGAAGAAATCCTTCATCGGAATAGTATATCAAAAAAAGTAGTTTTAAGCTTGCCTCTCGGCAATATGACCGTACCCGTGATAAAATATGCTTTGTAACTTGGTGATCGTAGCTCAACGGTTAGAGCGCTGCCCTGTGGAGGCAGAGGTTGGGAGTTCGAATCTCCTCGATCACCCCAATTATATTTTTGGGGACATTTGTTTTAAAAATTCGCTTGAGGACATCGTTGCTCCATACATTCTAGGAAAAGTATACTCAATAAGAAGCTTTTGAAGATCCTGTCTGGTTCTGCTGTCTGTAGTCTCAATCAGATCCTTTAGTATTATGAAATTGTATCCTCTAGAAAAACCATTTATAACTGTTGCCAGAACACAACCATCAGTAAAAACACCTGTCATGACAAGATATCTGATCTTCTTCTCCTTTAGTTTATTTACAAAATCTTTATTTGTAAAAGCATCATATGTATTTTTAGCAACTATACTGTCTGATCCTTTTATTTCCACTGTATGGAATTTCTCATCAAACCCAGTTGTGTCTTCAGAATAGTAAATTGCCTCAGTGTCTTTATATAGCTCCTGCATATTTTCGGGAAGGTATTCTCTTGTCCATGGGGTAGTTGTGGTCATAATTACCAATCCTCCAATCTTCTTCCTATACTCTTTGATGAAGCTATTTAGTTTTGGAAGCATCTCACGAATCTTTGAAAAGTGAATATTTATCTCAGGTGATTCACATTTATGGTGTGCACAGGAGTTTATGGGGTCGATAACAACTAGAGCGGTATTTGCTTTATTCATCCCTTCATAAATATCCATATAAGTTTGATTCTAGTTTATAAGCATTGAGTAAGCAATTAGTGAAGTTACTAATTATAAATAATTTGAAAGGTCTTAGTCTGGGAACTATTGACTTCTAAAACCCTCCAATACATACTAATTTGTGAAACAAAAGGGGTTTGCTCCAATTCTCATTATTATTGCTCTTGCCATAATTGGTGTTCTTATCTTTTTAATCTTACAAAATAGAACTATAAACCCACCCCCAACCCCAGTACCAAGCACTAACCCTACTAACGTCTCCACTGAGCCAACACCTTCAACTACTACAACAAAAAGGTTAGGGTATATAAAGTCTATTGATAATTCTGATGGCAATTATTACATGGAGGTCGATTTTATTGAATCAGCTTTACCTGATACTGTGAGAGGCGGATTTAAAATCAAAAACACATCCAATGAAGTGACACCTCTTTCTATTGACTCCAATGCCACGGTCACCATGCAGACATATAGCAAGGTACAGGATGGTAACTTCGTACCAAACCAGTTCATTACCCTCAGTCAACTTATAGACGCCTTTAATGCAGGGGCAGATATTGCCGCCTCACCATATTGGATTGAAACAGAAAATGGAAAGGTAGTAAAAATCCTTGAGCAATATGTTCCATAATCTATAGAGTTTTCTGCATTTGCAAATCGAAAAAATTAATATAGAATTGCGAATATGGCTATAGAAAATGGCATATCTCAACAGGAAGCGGTTTCAATACCTGCTGAATGCCTAGTTCCTGGTGGTGTTGCAAAGGTAACTACTAATGCCACCATTGATGGTAAAAGATATTTGGCAGGAGATGTATATTGCAAAAGAACACCACTTTTGGAAAGTCAGAGACCATACGAACAATGTCCAGCTGTTAAAACTTGTGTGCTTCATAAAGTAGCTAGTAGGGTTGTTTTGAGGATAGAGGCTGACTCACAAAAAGAAGATAAACTTAAGCAGCTAGAGACTCAAAGAAACCAGGCGATAGCAAATGCTATGGCTGATGCATATTAAGTACTTCAACTTACGAGTGGTGCATATCCTACAAATGTGATGATAACTGCAAGTATTCCTAGTAAGTCTTTCATTCAAAAACAATTTTAATTCAGTGGGGGGGAGAAGAAGTAATTAGCGAAGTGTAGATATATCCTTTGTGTAGGCTGAGGCGGTAAATCTTGTTTCAAAGCCAATTCTCTTGTAAAACTCAAACGGATATGCACCTTCTTCTGTAGCCAGACAATGTTCCATATTTCCATTCTCAATTGATTGGGAAACACAGTAGTGAGTAACCAGTTTCCCAAAACCTTCACCTCTAACTTCTCGAAGTGAGCCTACATTTGATATATAACCCAATCCCTCAAAATTAGTTAAAGCAGAAACGGCAACAGGTTTCTCATCTTTGTAGGCTATAAAGTATTCAAGCCTACCTGTTCCATTATGCTTGTGCCAAACATTTTCTGTGAGTTCTAGATATTCACCAAGCTCACCATAGGGATTTTCTGGATCATCTTTTTGATAACAACTATCAAACGTCTCAAGGTATACCTTTAGCATTTCTTCTGAATCTACCTTTTTGACAGTTCCAAACCTACTTTTGTCTATTTCTTCACCTTTCCAAAATTGCCAAGAATCCTCAAATGATTTCTTGTATCCTTTGGTCCCTAAAGTTTCTATCAGTGACTTCATATCGTCGCGGTTTTCAAAATATATGGTAGGGGACCTTTTGATGCTAACCATTGTACTTTCAATTTTCTCTATCTGAATAGGCTCCAACAAAGTGTTTACTATGGCTAAATTCCAAAAGGAGGACTTATCTGTTTCTGAATATCCAACTGTGGCAAAACCCAAGTCTACCAACCTATCAATTGCAATTCCATTCTGAAGCCTTTGGTACTTTCTTAGGAATTCGTAATTTGTCATACTTTTTAGATTTTAGATTAGTAAAAGGAAAGAAGCAATGATATCCCATAACATTGCTAACAGCTTCAGAATATGTTAATATTCCACAGTTTAATCAAAACTGTTAACCTAAAAAGGAGGCTAAATGCCAACGTTAACTAAAAGTAAATTGTTTGCAAAAGCAAAATGGGAGTTGGAGAATAACCCAAATCCTGTAACAGTAATAGACCCAGAGCTTAGAAATGAATCGATTAGTGTTGATATTTTATTGTTGATTGCACCAGACGAGTATGCAAGTTTTTTGAACAATCACCGTTTACGGAAATTGGCGATAGAGCAAAAAGCTTTTAAAGCATACCCGACAGAAGAATAAATGATCTAGAAATTGCTCTAGAAATACTTAACAAAAACAATTAAATAGGAAGACGTACGTCCCAAAATATTCAACAGAATACTAGGGACGTTTTTTTTATCTTCACATATAAGAAGTTTCATTAAATTACCTTAAATGATCATTGGGTAGTTGCCTTTCTTTTACCTTTCTGGCATTATTCACTTAGGATGGAAGTTAATGATTCTATAAGGTCAAAAGTAGAGACCAAACTTAATCACAGTATGGATACTGTTGGGGGGATCGGTAAGTACGCATATGCTCTTCAAATGCCTGAGGCCGAACTTATTAAACTAATATCTAATAAGACTGTTTTAGATGTAGGTTCTGGTAAGGGTGGTTTTGCGAAGGAGTGTGCACTCAAAAAAATACCATCAAAAGTCTTTTCTGTTAATGCCAGGATCGCCTTCCCTGATTTTCGAGAAAAAGAAATGGCTGCAACAAGTAAAATAACTGATGGAGTAGATACCGAAAGAGTCCAAAAAGAACACGACAGCAAGGTTGTTCCCAGTGTCGCACAAGAATTACCTTTTAAAAGCGAGGCCTTTGATTTAGTTTTAGATTTTATGGCTGCTACACACTATTCAAATAATGATAGTTTCCGCACAATTGCGGAAGAAATGTATAGAGTAACAAAAAAAGGTGGAGAGGTAATTATATTTGCAGACTTCTCAGCTGAATTTGATAACGAAAGAATGTACAAGGACAGAGCATTAATACTTAAAGAGCTTGAAATTCCGTATAAGGAACTACGTCATGATGGATATGGCATTCCTGAGGGTTTTCGTATAACAAAACCTGAAGCTTAAGCTTGTACTTTTTCCAGATCTAGGACTCTAACCTCTTTAATCTTCTCGTAAAAATCAGGCAAATGGCTGACAAATATGATTGGGCCTTCATACTCGTTCACTGCCTTGGTAATAACGGGAATATGCCTAAAATTAATATGATTGGTAGGCTCATCAAGTATTAGAAGTCCTGGTCTTTGCAATACAAGCCTAGCGTAACAAAGTAATCCTTTTTGCCCTTCAGAAAGGGATCCAATCTTAGCTTGGAGAATATCTCCCGTAAGAAGGAATCTTGCAGCAACCTCGTATATTCTCTTTGGTAGGGCCTCTGGGTCCATCTTTTGCAAAGAATCAAATGCTGTGTCATTAAAGTCCAACTCTGAGAAGTCCTGACTATAATACCCAACACGAACCTTAGGATTAATCTCTGCTGACTCCCCCTCAAGAATGCTTCGGAGTAGGGTACTTTTGCCAATTCCATTAGGCCCTTTGATCATAAGTCTGCTTCCTTTAACAAGAAGAGTTTCAATTGGTTTGACTATCTTAACAATTTGCCCTACATATTCTTGATTTGGAATTATGAACTCTGGAATTGTTTTGTCCTCGCGTCGTATTTCTACTGCGGTTTCCCTGTCCTCATCAATATCTTTCCTAATTTTCCTGGCCAATTGGCTCATGGCAATGCTTTTTCCTCCAAGCTTGTTAATTTTCTCAAACCTGTCCTTAATACTCTTTTCAAGCCTGGCATTTTGCATACGATCGCGCTCGAGCTTAGCTGCAATATCTTCCACAACGTCATAATAGTTTCCTACAAATTGCTCGACTTTCTTGGTATGGACATCAAGATTGAGAACTCCATTGGTAAAACAATTTAGGAAATCCGCATCATGGGAAATAACTATACAAGTCTTTGGATAACTAATTAGGAATGTGGTTAAAAATGCCACTCCTTCCTTGTCTAAATTATTAGTTGGCTCATCAAGAAGCAAGACATCAGGATTGCTAATTAGCGCATATGCAAGAAGTAGCCTTGCTTTTTGTCCTCCTGAGAGCTCTTTTAAGGTGCGTGTAAGGGGAACATCAAGGCTTACACTGGCAAAAATCTTTCTAATTGTTCCCTCAATGCCAAATTCCTTTTCTGGTAATGCACTCTTGAAGTAGTCTAGGATTGTAGTATCAAGTTTATCCTGTGGAATCATTTGCTCAGCAATTCCGATGGTCGTTCCATTCTCAAGATTAATTTTTCCCGCTTGAGGTTTGAGTCTACCTAAAAGAAGCTTAAAAATTGTACTCTTCCCAGCTCCATTTTGACCAATGATTGTGACAATTGAATTTCTATGCACAGAGAAACTTGCATCGTCCAAGATGACATGGTCACCTTCATATGCAAAACTAACATGGTCAAAGCGAATAATTACATTGTCCATAGCAAAGTGTTATTTTAACAGATAAGTCTGAGGCTGTCGCCTCTAGAGAATTATTTCCTCATTTAAAGTGGGGATAGCAACATCAGTAATCCCTAGATCTTTCTTAATCTTCTCAGCAAAAACTTGTCTAGCGTCATCCTCACCATGTGTAACTATTACCTTCTTAACACCCTTCATACTTCTAAGCCAGTTGAGAAGTCCTGTTTGGTCTGCGTGTGAACTCATCGCTTGAGTTTCACTAATGGTAGCGTTCACTGGGATTTCTTCACCATTAATGTGTACTGATGTGGCCCCCTCAAGAATCTGCCTTCCAATCGTTCCCGCTGCCTGATAACCAACAAAAAGAAGCCTGGTACTAGCCACTGGCAAGAAACGCGCAGCATATTCCATGATCCTTCCACCTGACATCATGCCACTACCTGCAATTACAACCTTAGGAGTATTTTCTGCAACCTCTTTCTTACTTGATCTGTAATTCATAACATTAGTTAGCCCCGGAAAATGGAAAGGATCAGATTTCTTTAGATCATCTGTGAGCTCTTGATTGTAATAACCTCTATACTTTTCAAATACAGCTGTTACTTTTGCACCCATAGGTCCATCAAATACCACCTCTGTATCATTTTTAACCCTACCTGACATTTTAAGATGACTGATCATATGGAGAAGTTCTTGTGATCTTTCAATAGAGAAGGCGGGGATTAAAAGAACCCCTCCATTTTTCTCAATTTCGTTTATTTCATCACGTACCTTGTCCTCAGGATTCTCATTTGGATGGAGTCTATCACCATAAGTTGACTCAATTACAACAACGTCAGCAGAGGAAAGCATTTCAGTTGGTTTAATTAGGTCCGCAGGACTATTGCCAAGGTCTCCGCTAAATACTATTTTTTGGAGACTCTCGGGGCTACTTGTATCAACAATTTCCACACTAGCGGAACCTATTATATGCCCATCATCATGAAGGAGAATCTTAAATGGCCCAATTGAAAATGGCTCATTGTATCCAATGGTTTTAAATAGAGAAATAGTTTTTTCTACATCATCATCTGAGTAGAGTTCGACGTGATTTTTGTCACTATTTATTCTGGCTGTGTCGTAAAGAGAAATGTTAGTTATCTCAGCAGTTGGAGGAGTCATCCAAATTGATTTGTCGTACCCTCCTTTAATAAGCATAGGGAGCCTACCACAGTGATCTAGATGAGCATGAGTTAGAACCACACCGATAAGCTTTGATACGTCCGCATCAATTGGTTCGTAATTAAACTTCTCCGTTTCAGGTATACCTTGGAACATTCCACAGTCAACCATTATAGACTCCCCAGAAGTCGAGGTAAGAATATAAGAAGAACCAGTAACCATACCTGCAGCACCAAGAAACTTAATGACCATACATATATACTACCTTATTAAAGCTTTAATTTTTTGAATACTTTCGAGGTCGTGGATGGAAACTGCGAGAACCTCTTTTGATTTACCCTTAAGAGTTTTTAAGATTCTCTCAACATCAACGCCTTCCAACATGTCTGTCTTTGTAAGAAGAATAATCTCACGCTTTTCCAGAAGAACTGGATTGTATTTTCCAATTTCACCCCTAATGGTTTCATAATCCTTTAGGATGTCTGTCGACTCACAGGATATGCAGTGAATGAGTGTCTCCACTTTTTCAATATGTTTTAGGAAGGAGATCCCCAAGCCCCTGCCTTCAAAGGCACCCTCAATAAGACCTGGAATATCTGCCAAAACTCTGCCCTTTATTACTCCAAGGTTGGGTGAAAGGGTGGTGAATGCATAATTAGCAATCTTGGCATTTGCATTGGTTAATTCATTTAGGAGACTGCTTTTACCTGCATTAGGTAAACCGATCAATCCATAGTCTGCAATAAGCTTAAGCGTAAGAACAACTTCCACTCTTTGACCAACACAGCCCAATTCAGCATGCTTTGGTGTAGTTTCCTTTGAACTTCTAAATTCCCAATTTCCAAGGCCACCACGACCACCTTTGCAAAGTAGTTTAGTTTCTCCATCTTCATTCAGCTCTAATATCAAATTCCCAGTTTCTTTGTCTGTAATAGAAGTTCCAATGGGAAGATCGATCACCAAGTCCTCACCCCCATGCCCACTTTTATTATTAGAAGAACCCATCTTGCCATTCTCTGCAGCAATTACAAGTTTTTCAGTAAATTGATTAAGTAGGAAAATGTCCCGAACAGCCTTAACATATAGGTCTCCTCCTTTTCCACCATTGCCACCATCAGGACCTTTTTCATTTCTTCTAAATGAAGACTTTCCATTGCCCCCACTTCCTCCAACAAATATGGCCTCTACCTTATCTATTAACATAGTCTAATTATACCCTATATTTACCTTAATAGAAGTAAAGATGAATATCCTGAACATATTTCCAATAGGAAAACTTCTTTCTATCATCCACTTCTTGATATTTTAAGAACAACATCTGTATACTTAACTTAGACATGCCAAACAAAGAAGAATCTTCCCGACACAGAATGGTAGTAGAGGAGATCGAAATATCAAGTAATCCAAAAAAGACAGAAGAATCTGTAGTTGAAGAACCTGCTAAACCTCAAATCTTAGACGAAGCTGCAAAAGTTTCATCAGAAGAACTGATTGCTAATGATAATGTACAGCTAACTGAAGATAAACCAGTCGAACATGTGCACCAACACGATATTTCACCTAAGATAGAAAAACAAAAGTCTCCCGTCTTTTGGATACTTATTCCAGGAATTTTCCTTTTAGGTGCAATCTTAGGAGGAGTTATCTTCTATCAAAAGGGTGTAAGTACTAATTCCACAGATAGCACTCCCGCTCCTGTTACGTCTGTAGAACCAACAGTTGCCCCAACTTCATCTCCTTCAGCAACTGTAGATGTATCAAAAGTTGATGTTGCGGTATTTAATGGATCTGGTATTGCAGGTGAAGCTGGAAAGGTCAAAACAATTTTAGAAGATGCAGGTTTCACTGTGACTTCTACCGCCAACGCTGCGACATATGACTATACAAAGACAATAATTAAAGCCAAGGATACAGTTGACCCTAGTGTAATTACAAAACTTACTAGTACACTCTCTGAATCTTACGAAGTTGGAGACAATCAAACACTTTCATCTACCTCCACAACCGATATCCAAATTGTGGTCGGATCCTCAAAAGCTGAATAACATCTAAAATAAGGTTAATTTTGTATAATGTTTATATGAGTGAACCAACGAGTGAACAGTCCCATGTAATAGATAAGCCAACTACATAGATGTAAGTCCCTCATCGATGGAAAACGTGTAGATCTGTCCCCAGAAAGAATGTCCTTAATAATGTCTATACCTGAGGGCTCTTTTAAAACCCGTAAGGAAATTAGCGTGGACTACAAGACCTGGTTACAAGGTGCCTATAATGACTTAGGTCTCAATCATGAAATACACGACCTATCTCATTCAAGTTTTGGTGTTTTGATGCACAAGATCCAGACAGAATTGGGATACAATATTGTTGAATATGCCTCTGTTGGAAGATATAAGATGAAGGACTACTCAAAAAAATAGTGAGCTCTACACCCTCGCAATCACAAGTACTCTATGCTGCGTCAATGTCACAACACCCTTTTTAGAGTATTTGGTCCAAACTTGCTCAAATGTGTTTGTATCAACAGTTAGATTTAAATTTCCAACTGTTGATGTACTGTTAAGAAGTAACCATAAATCTTCTTTTGAGTATTTCGTTTCCCAAAACATGTTCTCACAAGACATTGAGAGAAAACCAGCGTCATAAAAATCGTACACATGCTTCCTAGCAACTTCTCCAGGTTCAATCTTAGTTAGGCTCCTGGCGTTCTCATTTTTGTTTAATAAAAATGTTTTAATCTCAGGTTTGTCTTGCTCACCAATCCTTTCAGCAACAACATATCCATCCTTTTTTAACACTCGGTAAGCCTCATCTATGTTAATTGGGGTATGCATAAAAGTTACCATATCTATGGAATTGCTTGAGAAAGGTAGATGATCAGCGTTGCCCAATTTAATGTGTATGTTTTCTAGCCCAGCATCGAGAACGTTTTTCTGAGCCATGGCAACAACTGTAGGGTCATTGTCAATTGCTACAATTTTTTCAATATATGGCGCAAGTGGTAATAACTTGACAGCTGAACCACAGCCAATATCAACAAGTGTGCTAGCGAAGGATATCCTTTCGAGAATTTTTTCTGTCAAGTTGTAGTCTTGCTTTCTGACGTCATTTTCATGAATTGGATTTTGGCTATAAACTTCTGGTTTTTTTCTAAATGGTACGGAATTAAGATGCTCAACCATAGCGGCGACATTATCTAATGGAAAAGGTAGTTTTGCAAATTGGAGATTAAACCTTAGTGAATGTGAGCGGGTAGGGGGAATCGAACCCCCGTTAAAAGCTTGGAAAGCTTCTGTTCTACCATTGAACCATACCCGCAACTTACTCGCAGAGTAAATTATATCAAAAAATGTTAAAATAGTGAACGCAAGCCGAGGTGGCGAAATGGTATACGCAAGGGCCTTAAGAGCCCTCGAGCGCAAGTTCATGCGGGTTCGAGTCCCGCCCTCGGCACATTAAGTTAGAGGAACACTCCAGATTTTACTAGGCAGGGAATAAGAAGCTCAGTTGGGAGACCGTATACACAACCAGTAAGTGATCCTTCAATATTTTTGAAAAAACTCATTTGATAGGGATAGCTTAATGCAAATCCTCCAGCCCAAGTTGTAACTGGGTTATTTTGTACAAACTTGTCAATTTCTGTATCGGACAACTTCCTAAACACATACTTTGAAACTGACACATCTGAACAGTCTATACCATTTACGCGGTCTATATAGGAAAAACCTGAATAGAAAAAACACTCTTTATTAGCCTGAAATTTAAGCATATCTCGAGCCTCCTCAATCGTAATTGGCTTTTCTAGTACCTTTCCTTCACAAGAACTAAAGGAATCGGCGGAAATAACAATTCCTTGGTGCTCACTAGCAACTTTCTCTCCTTTTGCACGGGCAATCTTTTTAGCGCGAATTGCAAGGTCGGTATCTCGAATGACCTTCTCATCAATATCTGCAGGAATGACAACGTAGGGGATACTTAAGGAATCCATTAGTAGTCTTCTTGACTTAGATCCTGAGG
>Ga0172381_10005065_pt1 | contig 13451 bp, 26 predicted proteins | sample Leawel6488metaG_FD_119754 | JGI IMG/M metagenome (GOLD analysis project Ga0172381, IMG submission 119754) | Leachate microbial communities from a municipal landfill in Southern Ontario, Canada - Leachate well 64-88 metaG | ecosystem: Engineered > Solid waste > Landfill > Unclassified | place... | reverse complement strand
GCGCTTGCTCGGCTCGCAACGCACAGCAACACGGCGGCGATGACGGCGCACGCGGGCCTTGGCACGGCGGCGACGAATGCGGCGACGAACTTTGCCACGGCGGCCCAGGGCACGAAGGCCGACACAGCTTTCGGATGGAGCAATCACGCCGCCGCCGGCTATTTGAGCGCATCCACAAATCTTTTTTCCTCGGTAACTGTTGCGAATCGATCGATTCTTGGCACAAATATTTCCGGCTTGACCCAAACCGTATACACCGGCGCTTTATCTTCCGTGACCTATACCGGAGTCACGACGCTTGTGCAGGGCCGGACGTATGTATGGGGCTACACGTTCATCGGGTCCGGCACTTCCACTCTTTCCATTGCCGGCCAAACGCTGATTACAAATGCAATCGGCAGCCCCAGTAATTACTTTACCTATATCGGAACCGATACAAATTTATTACTCAAGCTGGACGGAACAGGGCTGGCGATAGGCCAGGTCAGCGCGTTATACGTCAAACAGGTATTAACCGGCAATGTTTCCGTTGCCGGAAATATTTACGTTGGCGGCACGATGTATTGGGACGGAGAAATTGCGACTAATCCGGCTCTGCATATTGCCGCCAGCGGGACGGCTGTCCACGGCCTTGGCACGGCGGCCACTAATGCCGCGACTAATTTTGCCACGGCGGCCCAGGGCGCACTGGCGGATACGGCCTTGCAGGGGGAAGCGGATACCAACGCGCTGACGCAGCTTGCCGCGCACAGCAACACGGCGGCCATGTCCGCGCACGGTGGCCTTGGGACGGCGGCGACGAATGCGGCGACCAATTTTGCTACGGCGGCCCAGGGCGGACTTGCCAACACGGCCTTGCAGGTTGAAGCGGACACAAATGCGCTGACGCAGCTTGCCGCGCATAGCAACACGGCGGCGATAACGGCGCACGCGGGCCTTGGCACGGCAGCCACCAACGCGGCGACGAACTTTGCCACATCGGCGCAGGGCACGAAAGCGGACACGGCCTTGCAGGTTGAGTTTGACACCAACGCGCTAGCGCAACTGGCCGCGCACACGAATAACGAATCGGCGAATATCCAGCACTTGATGGCGACTGAGAAGTCCATTGCGACGAACGACCTGTTGTCGGCAATGAGCAACGATGCTGGGTTTGTTACAAGCGCGGTGACGAACGATATGAACGATTGGCTGACGAACCAATGGTTTTTCTTAACAAATAATAGTGGAGGTTACAATGCGCCAGATTAAATCTATCGTGGTCATGATTGGAATTGGAATGTTATCGGCCTGTGCGTGGGCCGGATTTGCGCCTGACGCCGACAACACGAGTTTTGTCGGACTGCCTGGATATCGGTACGCCCAGGTCAACGGAGCGACCGGCAATTTTGCGGTCATCAACCTGAACGACACGAACATCAACGTGCTAATCCCGACTTTGGCGAATTGGTCAAGTTTGGCGGCAAACGGAAAGGTAATGGTTTACAGCAACACGACCTATGTTACAAATTTGATTCCTTCCGCGACTAACCTTTCCGTGACGGGAACACTCGACCCGGATGTCACGGGGACGAATTATGTTCCTATCGAAGGGGGATTTGATGGATTTCCGGGGTGGTCTAATATAACAATAAACGTTATGGTGACTGCGGCTGGCGGCCTCTATGATCTTTCAGACGGATTAGCCCTTGTAGAAAAAACTTTTTTCTTTTCTGGAGGGCTAATCGTTACGGGTTTATACGTTCCCGGTGAAAACTGCACCGGCACGGCCACCGTGGCCTACTGGTACACCTACGGCCCGAACTCCACGAACGTAACCACGAACACCACTATCCAGCAGTGGCGCGGGAATACGAACGCGGTCTATGGCGAGTACGTTTTCAACAACGCAACGACGACCCTATGGACGGCCACCGCAACCGGCATGTTTTGGGGCGTATCGTTGAATGGCAACGGTCCCGGCCTGACCAACATCCCACTGGCCGGGGTAATCGGGGCGGTAGGGGTCAGCAACAGTGTCGCGATCCTTCAAACCAACACCGTGACGAAGCCAGAAACGAACGGATGGGAAACCGGGAGCCATGCGGCCTTTCTCGTGACGAACGGGGTCATGGGCACGGACACGGTCGGCACGGCGGTGTCTGACGGCCAAGTGACGGTCGTAGGAACGAGCCAGCCGTGGCTTGTCGCGTCAGCCGATGGCATGTCCGGCTGCCCGTCAGGAGCCGCGCCCACAGGCGACTTTGCGAACGTCAGCAACCGCGTGACCGCGATTGAGTCATCCTTCCAGGCGTACAGCGCGACCAACTACGCGATTGACGGCACGGTTACGGTGGCTTACGCCGATGGTCCCGCGATAAAGATGACCATGACCAACGATCCCACGGTTATCGTGTTTGCCGAAGACTATCCCGATGGCGGCATAAACCGAGTGGCGATTAACGTATATCCCGGCACGAATACGAGCCTTGGTTTTGTTGTGGGCAACGTGACAAATCCTGTCGCGCCGGTCATAACGAATTTCAGTCCAGCGCAGCTTATTTTCCGAACAGAGGGCACGAATTTACCTTGGGTAGGAGGGCAGATAATCCGATGAAAACATTAACCGCGATTCTGTGCATGGCCGCATCGCTGGCATTCGGCGAGGACAAACAGGCGTTCGAGCCGGTTGACGCATGGCCCAGCCAAGTGACGATCGGCAAGGTCACGTACTACAATCCCCCAGCGTCTATATGCGTCAAGGCCGGGAAACGGCTCAAGACCGCGATGCCCGGCACGCCTACCGGCAAGCAGGTCAAATCCGTGACGTGGGAGCAGTCCACGAACGACGCCAGCCGCTGTGTTGCGGTCTGCGTGTACGAGGACATCGTTATCGTTCCGGTTTACGAGGAAACCTTAGTCAAGGTCGGCTACACAAACGTCCAATTCTGGTTCAACACGTCGGGGGCGTGGAGATCGTGCGAACGGATCGACGCGCCAAAAACTAACAAGGTGGAAAAATGAGAATCTTGGCGACCATAATCCTATGCGCTTTGTCCACCTGCTCCCTGGCCGACTGGCAAGGGGAACTCGATGATAGTTGGCTGGTGAGAGTTAGTTCGAGCATAAATACTTTTGGCGGAACAGTAGCCGAATATTCTGAAAAAGGAACTAACTTTATTTCCCACACTTTTACAAACGTGGGCGCAACAACGTTTGTCGCGACAGTTAGCGGGCAGTTGTTTTTATTAGGGGCTGGTGGTTCCTGTGGTGAAAATACAGACGGCGGCGCGGGGGGCGGCGCGGGGAGCGGTGGATTTATTTGCACGAATATTACCGTTTCGGGAACTACTTATGTTTTTGTCGGGGAAGGGGCGATCGCTCCTGCGAACTACAATGGGGTCGGTACAAACGGTGCAAACTCTGTTTTTGGAAACTTGATTGCCTATGGTGGTGCACGAGGCGGAAGCATTTTAGCTCCAAATGGCGGCAATGGCGGCAATGGCGGCGGTGCTTATGGCTACCCAAACGCAACTCCGCTTCCGGGCGTAGGGACTAACGGGCAGGGTTATCGAGGCGGTAGTAACATCAGCGACGATGCAACGTACACGTGCGCTGGTGCGGGCGGCGGATGCGGCGGGATAGGTTCTAATGCGGTGTCAACTCATGGAGGCGATGGGGGGCCAGGTGTTACAAACTCGTTTGCAACTGGCGTACCTATCGGGTACGGCGGCGGGGGCTCTGGTGGAGGCAGTGGAACCGGAAAGCTTGGAGGAACCGCTAAAGATGGCGGCGGCGATGGTGGAGGGAACGCTATAGCCGGTTCGGACGGCACGGCAAACAGGGGCGGCGGCGGTGGTGGAGGCGGGGCAACAAGGGGCGGCTCCGGCGGTTCTGGCGTAGCAATTTTCAGATATGTAAAACCATGAAACCTATACTCAACTTCATCGGCTGACTCGCCTTGTGCCTAGCCTGTTGCGCGTGTATCGCGGCAGCCTTTTTTGTTCGTGGAATATTCAAGGTGTTCGGGAAACGAATCGACTACGACAACAAACCTAAGGACGGGTGAATTTATGGCTGACGACATGGCACTTGAAATGATAATCGACGAGGCCGAAGCTTGTCGCAAAATCGTCAATAACTCGCAGTTTCAATCCTGCCCTCCCGACATGAAACGGGTGTATCTTTTTTTGATAAACTCGGCGGCTGCCAATCTGAAGCAGCGTCGAAGTAGTTTCGGGTACTTTGCCAGCGGCGGACTTGGGGCATTTGTTATGGCCGCGCTTGATTTATATTGCCGTTACAAGGGATGGAAATAATGAACGCCGCCGGCACTCGCATAAAAATCTGCGGCCCGATCGACAATAGCGAATATGTCCTTATCTGCGAGCAGGCCGGATGCCTGCAAATCTTCGGCGACGAACTCGCCGACGCGCATGTCGAATGTCCGCATTGCGGGTGGAATGAATCCGCGGCCGACGTGAAGGACGAATATGAACGGAGAATGTCGAAATGAAATACCCCATACCATCATCTTTTTCGCGCGTTTGCGTGGGTGACATCGGCACGATGCACATGAATTCCGCGCTCGGATTTCTGATGGCGCATTCCCCACTCGGCAAAACCTACCATCACCTGACCGGCGATGACGCCCGGAACTGCGCGTCGCACTCGATCATGTTCGTGCTGGACGGCGCAGGCAAACTGTGTGTGGGCAACGTCAAAAATCCGACCGCCGAATGGCAGTCGCTGGAAGACTTTGCAAAGATGCTCCAAGCCGGAAAAGCGACCGCGTTCCGCGCCTTCCGCGTGAAAGGATCGACGCCCGAACAGCGTTACGCAGCCGCAAAATATTGGAATGAGCAAGTCCACAACCGGCCCTATGACAAGGTTGCTTATGGCCGCTTGATCGCAAAGGTGATTGTGGGCGACATCTTCCCGCAAGCCGCAGGACTCGAATGGGCATACTACTGCACCGAGGGTAACGAAAGATCATGGCGCCTTGGCGGTGGCATTGATGTTTACCGCAACCTGAATCCAACTCCCGTCACGGAAATCAAACGTTGGAAAGAAGGGGCGCTGGAAGAACTATGACAAGCCTTGTCGAGGTTGTTAATACGGCCGTCAAAGCCGTTGGAACCGGTGACGCCGACTGGCGCGTCCAGGCTGGGGCGGCAACCGTTCTTGTAGTGGCAGGCATCGGCGGAATATTCATCGAAAAAATAAGGCGGAAACACAAAGCAATAAGGAGCAGAAAATGAGTTTACCACTTGTTGTTAAAAGCAAACTGTTTTGGAGGTATCAGGGCAACCTGGAAACCTGCTGGTATCTCGGTTGGGGTGATGGCGTTACCAAGAAAATGCAGGACGCCTACATCGATGACATGGATCGGTTTGGGGCGGATACGATAACCCTGAATCTTTTGAACGAAGGTATTTGCAGTCCGTTTTCAAAAGAATTTATGGGGCCGTATAGTCAACAGAAGGTCGATTTGATGTTTGGGTTTATCGACCGGTTGAAGGCCCGGGGAAAACTGATTGTGATCGTGCCGTTCGACTGTCCAAGGTGCGATGGCGGCAAGTATCCGTTTTGGAGGTTTACGGAAAGATTGGGGCCGTTCTTGCAGTTGGCGGCCCAGGCGTTTTCGCCAAAGGTGGATGGGTTTATTGTGGGGATTGAGACGGATCGGAGTCCGACGATGACAGCGAAGAGGGGATTATCGTTGGCTGAACTGGATGCGGCGGTTTTTATTTTGAAGGAAAATGCCTATCGGATGGATGCGGCGGGAAACAAATATCCGATTCCGGTGGGAACGCATGAGGCGGGTTTTCGGATTGCGCCGCGCGCGGATTTTATTGGGGTGGAAACTCCTAACCATCCGGTGACGCAGGGGGATGGGACTTCTGTTGAACAGATGGTGACGTGGGCGAAGAAGTGGGTTGTGGCTGCGGCAGGCCGGCCGGTTTGGGTGATTGAGAGCAACAGCTCGGAAGGCTCGATAGCGCGGGCTCAGAACCGGGCCATGGCGGAGATTCCCGGGGTTGTAGGCGTGAATATGCCGATCTGATATAATTGGTTTTACCTATGAAAGAAAAACTCAAAGCAAACATTCCCATCCACTGCGCCCACAGCGCCATTGCGGAAACATCATCGCTAAAACCCTATCCAAAAAACAACAAGAAACATCCCGAAGCCCAGCTCAAATTGCTTTGCAAGGCAATAATTGCCCAAGGCTGGCGCGGGCCCATCACAGTCAGTAAACAAAGCGGCTTTATTGTGCGCGGCCACGCCCGACTTGAAGCCGCCAAACGTCTCGGCCTTAAAACCGTTCCCGTAGATTACCAGGAATATGCCAGTGAAAGCCTCGAACGCGCCGATCGCATAGCCGACAATAAACTTTCCGAACTCGCCGAATGGGATTTACCGGCGTTACAAGACGAACTCGCCAAACTCTGCTCAGAAAAAATAGATATGGATTTAACGGGATTCGACGAAAACGAATTTAAGAAATTCATTGAGCAAAACGAAACGCTCGACAAAAATAAAAATCAATCGGGAGCGCTTGGGGAAAGATACGAGATAATCGTGGCTTGTGCGTCTGAATTGGAACAAGTAGCGTTGCTCGAACGATTCAGCGAGGAAGGCTTAAGATGCAAAGCGTTCATATTATAAGAGAGTCAATAATTGACCGCTCGCCCCGCGTGATGATGCTGGAAGGCATGTTCGATATTCCGATTGCAGAAAAATCACGGCATGAATTTGATGTTGCCCTTGACTTACCCGACACGTGGAATATCGGCGTCATTGTCGGGCCTTCCGGGTGCGGCAAGACAACGATTGCGCGGGAGTTGTTTCAAAATTCTATGGCCGATAAGTGGCCGTGGAAAAAGGCAGCAAGCGTGATCGATTCTTTCCCGGCAACCATGTCTTTGCGGGATGTCACCGCGCTTCTTTCATCGGTTGGCTTTTCAAGCCCGCCGCAATGGCTGAAGCCTTTCGCGGTATTATCTAACGGAGAGCAGTTTCGCGTGCATCTTGCCCGGACGTTGGCGGAAATGAAAGACTTGGCCGTCGTGGATGAATTTACATCCGTCGTGGACAGAACCGTTGCCAAGATCGGTAGCGCGGCGATTGCAAAAACAGTTCGCAAACGCGGGCAGAAATTAATCGCGGTCAGTTGTCATTATGATATTTTGGATTGGCTGGAGCCGGACTGGGTTTATGAGCCTGCCATAAACCGCCTGGCAAGGGGGTCGCTTTGGCGACGGCCTAAAATCACGCTCAATATCCAGCGCGTGGATAAAACAGCTTGGCAGTTATTCCGCCAGCATCATTATTTGAGCGCGGACTTACATCGCGCATCGAGTTGTTTTTGCGCGTTCGTAGAAAATCAACCGGCGGCGTTTTGCGCGATCCTATCGTTCCTGCACCCCGTGACTCCATCTTGGCGCATTCATCGGCTTGTTACCTTGCCGGATTTTCAAGGAGTCGGAATAGGAAATGCCCTGATGGATTTTTGCGCCGGGATTTATGCGGGTGAAAAGCCGGTATCCATAACAACTTCCCACCCAGCCTTGATGCGGTCAATGAGTGCGCGGAAAAACTGGTTGATGACATCGCGCCCCGGCCATCGCTCTTTCCAAGGAAAAACGACATCTCTGAGCGGGAATCACTCTACGAGCCGCGGGCGAATAACGGCAGGCTTTCGATTTTGCGGGCAGGCGTTGCCGGAAGAATACCGGAAGTTTGGGCTGGATAAATCACGTTGTAAAATCCCTGTTGCCCCTTGACGGGGAATGGTGCGATCGGACGAACATCGTCCAGCACCCACGCGAAACATTCTGGCAGAAATACGATATGCGCCGCTCCGGCATCGGCGGGAACAAACTCGCGCACGTCGGCCAGGCGGACAATACAGAGCGCAACGCCGCGTGGATAATCGGCATATTTCCGTTGCGTTGAAACAATCAACAGGTCGCCCCGGTAACTGGTTTTCCACGATCTTATTTCCAACGTTTTTTTACCGGTAGCGATCAGCGTTGCCCACGGGTTATGAATTGATATTGCTCTCATACAGATAGTTTTGGATAACCTCTTGCCGGGGTCAATGACAAAACGGAGTTATTTTTAATAGTCCACTTTCATCATTTATTATGCGACAAAATGCTGTAATAATATTAGTTGACGATGTGCGCACAATGTCTTATATTGGTGCGTATGAACAAAGAAACACGTTTTTTTGTCCGGGTATCTACCAAAGAAAAACGGCAGATGAGCAAGGCGGCCAGGGAACATAAAAACCTGTCCGCCTTTTTGCTGGCATCAGCGCGGGACGCGATCAGGTACCGGCGGTTGATCTGGCAGATAAAAAAATACGAACGCGAAGGGCTTATCACGCTTGGGGCGCTGAATGTGAGGGAGTCATGAGTAAAAAAATAGATATTGCGGACTGTGATCGGTTGAGTAATTGGCTGGCTCCTACGGACCAGAACAAGGCTTGGCTCGAAAATGAAGTACGTATTTCGGGGCTGCCGGGGCATCAACCGCGGAAGATCATCGCGGAGGTTATGGAGGCGGGAATTAAAACTGGCCGGCTGGCGTTGGCGCGGGGTGAGGCATGAAAGTTACCACGCTTGAGCTTATTCGTTCTGTCTTGAAAGCCGACGAAACGGTTATGCCGGATGAAAGGGCGCGAATTATCCGGCAATTATCTGCGCCGGAGGCTGTGGTTGTGCCGCGAGAACCTAGTTGCGTTATAAGGCCGGGAGAGGCGGCGCGGCGGTTGGGGGTAACGCGGCAGACGATTTACCGGTATTGCAAGTTGGGGATGTTCGAGCGGTCGATGTTGCCCGGTAAAAAAAAGAGCAATGGGATTACGCTGGAATCTCTTGAGGCGGCTATTCGGGGAAAAGTCGCGTGAGATGTGTTTTATACAAATGTCCGAAATGCGGCGAACGGGGGTTACTTAAAACGGATGACCGAGGCCCGTATTATTGCGGCTTTTGCGGCTGGGAACGGGAACTTAAACCTTTACGCCGACGATACGTAAAAGCCAGGCGTAACGCGCTGGATTTGATCTATGAAGCATGAAAACTCTTTTAATAATTTTTGCGTGTTGATGAATCGTACGTGGCGTCGGGAATCGGAAGCATAGATAATGTGTTTGGACGGATTAGAATCAACAGGAGGGAATGAATCATGGGATCAGAAATAAGTGTTATGCCTGATAGTCAATCTAGGACTCGCGTGAGAGATGCTCTTGAAGCCCAGGGCGTAAATATTTGCGATAAAAAAGATAACCGCGTGATTGCTGGTCCAGAAGTAGCAAGAGCGGTACGAGCTTTAGCTGTTGAAGCTGGCGCCGCTTTTAATGACCAACTGGAAGCTCGCTGTAAACTCGTGGATGATGAAGGGGGCATGACGGAAAAGGCGATGGATTCTTTGAAGGGGTTTGACGATGTCATTAATGAGGCTATTAAGATTCAGAAAGAAATCTTGTCCGAAATACGATCATATCGAATGACGCTCGTCAGCGAACTCGCCATGATCGAAACCGCCATCAAGAAAATCCAATCCCTTGGCACTCCGAAACTTGTTTCCGACCTGGAAGCAATCGGCAAGGCGTTGTCGAACCCTTATATCCAGAAACTACTGAAGGGAGAATCCGATGGCAACTAAGGATAAGCAGGACGCGCTTCTAAACGCCATGCAGAACGAGGAAACCCTTAACCTCCTCTATGACTGCTGGACATTGTTACAACACGCGCCCAGCCGGGCCGTAGAAATCTTGATGCAGTTCAAGGATGTATCATCGTCGGCAAAAGTCGCTACAGCAGACATTCAGGAAGCCCTTGCCCGATGGGATGCGTTGAAACCGCGCATAAAAGACCTTCAGGAAATGGCTGAGAAGGTCAAGGAATTCAATCGCCAAGTGGCGGCTACGAATGAGGATACGGTTTTGAATCGTCTCAACCGCATCGTAAATGTAGCGGAAAAGGTCGATGATTTGAAAAAGTCTGGCGGACTGAACCTTATAGAAAAACTGTTGGCTAAATAAGGGGAACTCCGTGAATGAAAACAGTATTGATCCTGTCGTCCTTCTGCTTGTGTTGCAGTATCGCCAGTTGCGGAGAGCGATCGACGCCGCGAACCGAGTCAACCAGCGCGTCGCGGACTTTCTTGCTGGCGAAAAAAGCGGCTGTCGGCGGCACCCGGACAATGGGGGCACGTGCCGATTCCATGCCTGGCCAGGGAACTGCGATAGTTGGCATGGCGACGTGGTACAGCCGGGAGAGTTGCCGGCGGGAGGGGACGGGCGGGACGCGAGTTCTGATGGCGAACGGAAAGCCACTGGACGACATGGCGATGACTTGCGCGATGTGGAGGCCAGGGAAGCCGTCCGGGCAACGTTATCGGGTGATGAATTGCGCGAATGGCAAGAGCGTAATAGTCCGCTGGACGGACCGCGGCCCAGGGAAGGGGTCGCGTTTGGCTGGGACGGTTATTGATCTGACGCCGGCGGCGTTTAAGGCCCTGGGCGCGAGTCTGAAAGTTGGCAAGTTGAGGGTGATGGTATGCAAAGTCAACCGGAATTTTTAACGCAACGGCAGGTTGGTAACTTGGTTTTCGAGGAGCCTGTTGTTTGCGCTAAGGATCCAAAACGGGACGGGATTGAATGTATTATCGAGCGCGAGTTTATTTTGTCTTTTATCCGGGAGCGCGGGGATTATGGGGCTACGTGCGGAGAGATTGAAGGTTGGTTTAAGTTTTCGGGGGAGGTTGTGAGGATGCGGGTAAGGGAGTTGTTGGGAGAGGTTGAGGGCTTCAGGGAAATACGTATTAAGCGGGGCACGGCGAGGCTGGAAGCGGGTGGGTCGCAAAACGTGTTTATTGCAAACGCGACAGGTGTTTAAGCGGAATGAAGACGGAACGCACAGAGCAAAGGGAGTTTTTTGAAAATGGGATGGATGCTCTATTTGCAGGATGGGTGCATACGCCGGCGGGCGGGGAGATTGCAAACCAGTTTATCCGGCGGTCCTGGTGGCTCTGGAAAAGGGGGATCAAGCGATACGGGGCAAAGTCCATCGTGGAAGTGTTGCGCTGGCATTATGCGCTACGGAACAAAAGCGGCGAGGAATGGAAGATCAACAACAATTACGTGTCGCGGCTGGCCCGGCTGGCCATGGAACGGGCGCCGGAATTACGCGGGTTTTTTGAGTTGCGAGAATTGAAGGGATGATGAAACCAAAGCGTATTCAGAGGCGGCGGGTAAAGGGTTGGCGGATGCCGGCTAATACTGTGAGCGTGTGCCGGCCGGGTAGATGGGGCAATCCGTTTATTGTCGGAAAGCATGGCAGCGCGGAATATTGCGTTTTTCTTTTTCGCGCGATGCTGGCTGGGTATTTGTGCATTCACGGGGATTGGAAATGTATCAGGGCACAGCAACGGTTTATGAAGCGTAACACGGCCGCCGACCTTGTGCAATTACGCGGGAAGAATCTGGCCTGTTACTGCCGTATAGGACAGCCGTGCCATGCGGATGTGTTGCTTGAACTGGCAAACAGAGCAACCCGGTCGCGAAAACCTCAATGTATTGCATGGGTTGGTTGAAAATCGAAAGGAGATTGACCGTGGCGAAGTACATTGAGTTCAAGAAGGATGAAATCCAGCGGTACGGTGGCCGTGAGGTATACGTCGTCGTGAACAAGCGAAGCGGGACCGAAATCGGCAACGTCTTTTGGTATCCACCGTGGCGGCAATGGACGGCCCGCTTTGATGAGGATGCCGTCTGGTCGCAGGACTGCCTGGCCGACATGCGAGAATTCATGCTGAGTTTGCCGAACACGTCCGGTCAGCCTCGGCTGGCCAGCAAACCAAAAAAGGAAAACCATGAGTAATAAACCAAAAACAACCAAGTCATCGGCCAGCCGTAGGGCTGAACCGGTTTGTTCGGCGGATATTTTGGCCGCCACCCGCAGCGCTTTGGAGTTATGTGTGAAAGAAATCAACGACGAAGAAACCCGAGACGGTATTCGTTTAGGATTGCGTTATGCCCGCGCAAAAGCAGCAGAAGCGCTTGAATATTTGCGGGCTGGAGGCGCAAAATGAAAACCAGGCGTTCGTGGAAAAACCAAGATCTGTTATGGAAAGTCCTCGGCGGAAAACAACCTGAAAAGAGAAAGGCATTTACTGTTCGCCAGAAATGCGGGTCGTGCGCAACGCTAAATTGCCAATCTCGGTGGATGTCGCCTACGGCAAGAGGGTGCAATGATTTTACGCCGAACATGTCGGGTGAGCGTCCCTTGCCCGTCAGGCGATACGGTGAATTTACTCCGAACACTGGAGGTGAGCATTGAGCGATAGCGAATATGCTGGACGCCTTTGTTGGGCGTCTTAATCAGAAAGGGTAAATTATGGAAGCAAGAGTTTTGACGTGTGTTTACTGCGGGCACGAATATCCGCAGGGTTCTCCGTCCTGGGGAAATCAAGTTTTGACCGATCACATTAAGGTTTGCCCTAAACACCCGATGCGCAAAGCCGAAGCCGACATTGTTTTGCTTCGCGGGGCGCTTGAGAGTTTGGTGGGCGTAAGTTCGCGGGACGAACTCGAAAAAATGGAGGCCGCATTGCGCTTGGTCCCCGCCCCGATGGAAGACAAGGCAGCAAGCATCAACGCGATTCATGCCCTTCTCGCTACTTTGCCGAACGCCCCGCGTCAGCCTGAGCCGGTAGGCGATAGGCTGGACGCGGATGTTGGTGCAGGAGATTGAACATGATGACGAAATGGCATGATGGATATTGCCCGCGTTGTGGAGAGCGCGGTCGGATCGGGGTTGATCCTGATGGGTACACCGACTGCATGCGCTGTCGCGCCCGATTTGCAATGGTATCCAGGCATCACGAGAAACAGTTGCAACGCGCCGCAAAACTTGCGGAGATACGTAGTGCCAACACGTCGGCTCAGACGCGCCCGGCGTCGTCTGGAGCCGTTGGTTCGGAGGTTTTGTGAAATACGAATGTTCCATTAAGCCGGGTTTTCGTTGCGCCGATGTGGAAGCGGCTAATGAAAAAGAAGCTCGTGAATTTTTTGCAGACACGATTGCAGACAACATTTCTGCTGAACACATTTTTGCGCATAACATGGACACGGAAGACGGAAATGATCCTATTCCGAACACCCCGGCTCAGACGCGCCCGGCGTCGTCTGAAGCCGTTGGTTCGGTAAGGAGGCAAAAATGACCGCAGAATTAATCGTAGAAATAAATCGTTTACATGCAGCAGTTGATGATTTTGCGTCAGCCATGAAGACGCGGCTGACGCAAAAAGCAGAAGCCGGATTCACAGGATGGGACGGAGCGTACCCGGAAGGTTTTCTTTGGGATGAAATTGCCGAAGCCGGGGCATACGCCCGAACCAGTAGTGACTTCCCGAAGTTAGCTGTAGACGTTGCCAATCGAGCGATGATGTTGTGG
>Ga0172381_10005064_pt1 | contig 13453 bp, 11 predicted proteins | sample Leawel6488metaG_FD_119754 | JGI IMG/M metagenome (GOLD analysis project Ga0172381, IMG submission 119754) | Leachate microbial communities from a municipal landfill in Southern Ontario, Canada - Leachate well 64-88 metaG | ecosystem: Engineered > Solid waste > Landfill > Unclassified | place... | reverse complement strand
TTCTGAGTTTGGAAAACGGTAAAACCGAGTCTGCTTTGAGCAGCACGACTTACGGTGCCGGCATTCGTCTATTAAATAAACTGCAAAGTGTTTATGGTTATACAAATGACATTTCTCGCAAAGGACTAATGAAATTAGCGACATCACTCGCTAAATCATTTCAAGACGAACGGGTAATCACCGTTGAAAAGATTAACAAAGTGCGCGTTAAAAACGTTCACGTTTATGAAAGACCATTAAGCGAAGTTTCCCGCGAAGAAAAAATCGCTTTGATGAAAGAAGCTCATGAAGTAATTTCATCCTATGACAAGCGCATTGTCCGCATTCAAAGTTCATTTAATAACAACCGTAAGGTCGTCACTATTTTTAATTCTGACGGAAAGCAATTTGATGACTTTAAAGAACGTGGTCGAATAGCGTTTGTGGCTATTGCCAGTGAAAATGGAAAAATCGAAACAAGTTTCGAAGGACCTGGAGCCACCGGCGGAATGGAATTCTTCACCGATAAGATTAGCGTTCGCGAAACAGCAAAAAGAGTTGCTGAATTGGCGATTAAAATGCTGACCGCCAAGGAATGCCCTAGCGGCAAAATGCCGGTCGTTATTGGCAATGGCTTTGGAGGCGTTGTCTTCCACGAAGCTTGTGGCCACTCTCTTGAGGCCACTGCCGTTGCTAAAAAGTTATCGGTTTTCTCCGATAGTCTTGGCAAACAAATTGCCTCACCACTTGTGACTGCCATCGACGATGGCACGATTCCAAATGGTTGGGGTTCTAATAACGTTGATGACGAAGGAAATCCCACTCAGCGCAACGTCCTGATTAAAGATGGAGTTTGCACTTCATTCTTAATCGATTCATTTAATGGTCGTCGGATGGGTATGAAAGCCAACGGGGCCTGCCGTCGCGAATCATATAAATACGAGCCGACATCAAGAATGTCTAACACCTTCATTGCGGCTGGTAAGTCAACACACGAGGAAATTATCGCCGCCACAAAATTAGGTCTTTATGCCGCCTCAATGGGTGGCGGAAGTGTCAATCCCGCGACGGGAGAATTTAACTTCTCAGTTAGCGAAGCTTACATTATCCGTGACGGAAAAATCGCCGAACCCGTTCGCGGCGCGACACTAATTGGTTCGGGAGCTGATATTTTAAAGAAGATCGATATGGTCGGCAGCAACTTGCAAAGAGCACAAGGTATGTGCGGTTCAGTCAGCGGCAGCATTCCTGCCGATGTCGGACAACCGACAATCCGCGTCAGTGAAATTCTTGTCGGCGGAAGAGGAGGAGTTTTAAAATGAACTATAAAAAATTCTTTGAATTAACAAAGGCTAAAGGAATCGAAGCAAGCGAATTGTACTCAGCCAAAAAATATTCTCTTTCTTTTGAATTATTCCATTCTGAAGTTTCTTCATATTCCACTAGCGAAACGTTTTCGATGTCTGCCAGAGGAATTTATAAAGATAAGTTCGGTGTCGCCAGAACCGAAAAGGTTGACGGCAAAACCCCAGAGTATCTAGTTAATGAGATTATTGCTAATGCGAAAGTAATCGAAAAAGCTGATAAAGCTCTTCTATTTAAAGGCAGTGAAAAATACCACAAGCGCAATATGTACAATAAAGACATACCAGCGATTTCAATTGACCAAAAAATGAAAAATCTCTATGAGATTGAAGCAAAATTGAAGAAAGCGGATCCGCGCATTGTCGAAATTGAGACAGTTCAATATTCAGAAGATGCCGTTGAAGTAAATTTAGTAAACTCTTATGGTCTTAATCTCAAGAGTAAATCTAACTATTACGTTTATGTTGCCGCGGTTGTTGTTAAACAAGGCGAAGAAATCAAAACAGGCTATAAAGTCTTGCTATCAAACGATCCCAAAGAACTCGACATCGACAAATTCGTCGGTCAAGTCGTTGAAGACGCGACCCGCAAACTGGGTGGTACGCAATGCGACAGCAAAAAGTACCCAATTATTCTTAACCAACAAACAGCTGCGAGTTTCCTTGATCCTTATTTAGAAAGCGCTAGTGCCGAAGAAGTTCAAAAACAGTCTTCATTGTTCATCGGTAAACTTAATCAACAAGTAGCTAGCAAAAAAGTGACAATTCTCGAACAACCTTTGTTAAAAAATTGTTTCTTCCGTTACTTTGATGACGAAGGCGTCGCCACTACCAACAAGAAGGTCGTGGAAAAGGGTGTTTTAAAAACTTATTTCCACAACTTAGAAACGGCACAAAGAGAAGGAGCAACCACCACCGGAAACGGATATCGTGGCGGTTCAAAAATCGGTGTCGGTTTCGTTAATCCTTCCATTAAACCAGGCCGTAAATCTGAGGCTGAAATTATGTCCAAAATTAAAATTGGAGTTTACATCTCAAGTGTCGCTGGTTTACATGCTGGACTCAATCCGCAATCAGGTAATTTCTCATTGCAAGCCGAAGGCTTTATGATTCGTGACGGCAAACTTGCAGAACCTCTTAGTCTCATTACGGTTGCCGGTAACCTGCTTGGCTTATTTATGGATATTCGCGAAATTGCCAACAATCCTGAACTACAATTATCAGGCATCAGTGCTCCAAGTTTATTAATTAAAAGTTTGTCTGTTTCAGGAAAATAACCCAGTTATATAAAAACAATGTACAAAACATTCCCTCTTTTAATATTGTCTCTTCTTGCTCTTTCCTCGTGTGTTCAAACTAACAGCACGAGTGATTTAAGTTCGGAAGACGATATCGTTTCCTCAACCGACTCGGAAAATTCATCGCCTACGTCAAATGAAGGACCCGGTGAGCCGCCCGAAGGCGAGTATCGCATCAGTCCGTCACCTAGCGAAAGCGACATCGGTTTTGTCTATAATGAATATGGGCTCGTGATGAAAGAAATATATAGAGATAGCTACTACACCGACTTAGAAGATGTCGCCGCTTATATCGTTACTTTTAATGACGTGCCGGATAATTATTATTTCACGACAGAACGCGATGGTTATTATGAATCGAAATCGCTATGCTATGGCTTGTATGGAAATGCATGCCGTATCTACCCCGGACCATATGAAAGCAACTATACACATCTTCCCTACTCGCTGGACAATATTTATAATGAGGCCGATTATGGCGGAGATGGCTATGCTGAATCCTCAAGTTGGAATCGTGGCGCCTATCGCCTCGTCTTTACTCTTACTGGCATATCAGACTATGGATATGATACTCCAGTTGTCTTCTACACACACGACCATTATGATACCTTCATCGAATACAAAAACTATTATGGAGGTTGGGGTCAAGCGTTTGGAGATAACGGAATTTCCTGGTCATCAATCAGCACTTGGTTCTAACATATTGCAAAAATGTAACGCCGAAAAATTCGGCGTTTTTTGTTGCATTAATTGGGTTTTTGCTTACTTTTTAAGATAAAGCACGCCAATTGTTCCATAGCCGCAGTGCGAAGAAATAACCGCGCCTGCATTTGTGACCACAATTTTTGAAGGGGTGACCAACTCCCCAATTTTTTTAACTAAATAATCAAGATTAGGCTGATCGATTCCGGCATGAGTTATCATGATGTTATCAAGGTCAACATTAGGTAGATGCCCTTTTAATTCCTTGGTGAGTTCATCTAAAGCGGCATTCATACGCCCACGAGGTTTTTTGTAGACGATTAATTTGCCATCAGTCACTTTGATGATTGGGTGAATATGAAACAACTTGCCCAATACTTTCGTTGTGCCACTGCAACGTCCGCCTTTGTGGAGGTAGTCTAGTGTTTCAATCGCAAATAGTGAACTAACTTTAGGGGAGTGCGCGTCAATTAAAGTTTTAATTTCAAAAGCCGATTTGCCTTCATCACGATACTTAGCGGCCTTTAAAGCCAACAAGCCTGAACCGCTTGAAAGATTATTGGAATCAGAATAAAAAACTCGACCTTCTTCAAATTCCTGAGCCGCTAAAACGACTGATTGTAAGGTTGCCGACAATTTGCTACCGATGCCAACATAAAAAATATCGTATCCGTTATCGATATAAGGCTTGAATGCCTCAATAAACGAAAAGGGCGGAACAGCGGCCGTTGTTGGCAGTTCGCCATGCTCGGCAACTAGTTTATATAACTTCTCGGAATTAATTTCCTCACCATCTTTATAGGCCTTTCCGCCGATATTGACTAGTAAGGGGACGACATGTATATCAAATTGCTCATAATGTTCTTTATTCAAATCGGCAGTCGAGTCGACGAAGATAACTACTTTGTTCATGTTTTTCTCCTTTGAAATGCCAACATTATCCCAATCTTTGTTTATTTTGTCAAAGATTAAGAAACGGGTTGTTTTACACTTGTATAATTATTTTTATCTTCTAAAATATTCATTAGGAGATAACAAAAATGAAAGTATTCAAAGAATTCAAAGATTTTATAAGTCGTGGCAACGTCATGCAACTCGCCGTCGCTGTCATCATCGGTGGAGCCTTCTCAGCCATCATCACCGCTCTTGTGGCGCACATCTTCATGCCAATAATCGGCCTTTTAGTCAATGGCGGTTTAGACAACTTCTACACCATTTTACCAAATAGCATTGAAGCCACGGCCGCTGAGGTTTTGGCCGGATCGGCCGTCTTAGGCAATAACGGTGTTTATTATTCCGCGCTCAGCAAACTTGATTGGGGCATGGTGTTAACTGCAATCTTTAACTTTTTATTAATCGCCTTAATTCTATTTACCATTATTAAAGTATTTGCCAGTATTCAAAAAGCTAAAGATGTCGCTCTTGCAAAAGTTCACAAAAAAAATGGCGAGCCAGAACCGGAACCCATTCCTGAACCAGAGCCAGCTCCTGCCGCTGACATCGTCTTGCTAACTGAAATTCGCGATCTTCTTAAAAAAGATTAATAGTTATTATGTCTAACAAAAAAACAAGCCCTCGCTTGAGGGCTTTTTGAATTATTCGAGTGTTTTCCAGTCAGGATGAGCGGTTTTAACTTTATCAAGGGCTTCTTTAAACAATAAGTCCTCAATTTCGGCAATGCCTGGAGCAGTATACTTAATCGCTTTCTTTTTGCGATCAAGACAATACATAATTTCGCCCTCGGCGTCGTCCATCAAACCGGCAATGAGCAAATAAGCTCTTAGCGACGGCATCGAAAGATCGTTGGCAATGAAGCGTTGGATTGAGGAAGGAATCGTCTTGTAGTATTCCTTGGCGTCCTCTAGCGGTTCATTCATAATTTTTAAGTACAAAAGTTGGGCGATGGAACGATTGTGGGTGGAAGTGCTTGTTTTCTTTTCATTAGCAATAATATTCCCTAATATTGACTCGGCATCCGCAAATCTCTTGTCTTTAATATTTCGATAGACCGAAACGAGATTTACCTCAGCGGTGAAATCAGTAATTTCCTCGAACACGCGCGGAGTAAATGGTTCGTCACCATTTTCGGCGAGCATTAACTCGTTATACGCGGTAATATTAATTTTCTTTGAAAATAAAGTAAGACGATAACCATCAGTAATCGCATCTAATTTAAAGGGAACAATATTATATAAAGTCATCATCCCTCCGATTGAGGCAACAATAATGGAACCAATTGATAACCACACAAGGTCAATATTTAAACTAGTGGAGATTAAGGCATAAAGAATGATTGCGGCCACTAACTCAAGTAAATAAATTAGAACTGGTAAAAGTGTCGCAGGTTTTGGATTAGACTTCTCACTTTTTGGTAAAAATTTTGTTTCTCCGGTAAGACCATCAAACATTTTAAAAGCAAAATTAACCTTGCCTTCTTTTTTATAAAAGCATAATCCAAAAATATTCACTGATTGAATACGATATTTTCCAATAAGACCACCGAGAATATGTCCAAGTTCTAATAATACGGCATTTAGAAAAACTCCGATAATAACGGAAATGATGGCAAAGGTGTATTGGTTTCCAGCCACCAATTGATTTGCTTCAAATACCGGTTTAATAATTCCTAAGCCGATAAAAAGCGCTAAACCAATCATTAAGGCATAGACGATTAAACTAGCAGCATCTTCTTTTTTCATAAAAATAAAACCTCCCTAGAGACACGACAGCAAAAGCGCTTCAATGTCCCTTGCATCTAGTGGTCGAACGGAATGGCCAACCACACGTGTACCATTTTCCGTAATCATTTCAACTAAACGCGGGATGTCTTGTTTATCGATTCCTAATTCGCGAAGCGTCACCGGCATGCCGATTTCTTGAAAGAAATTTCGGAGCTCGCGTATCCCAATATTAGCACTTTCGTCTTTATTCACAAAATGAATTTTAAACACTTCGCGACCAAACGCTGCGAACTTGTCAATCTCGGCATCTTTAACGTATGCCATCCAAGCCGGAATCATTACCGACAAGGCTGCTCCGTGGGCGATGTTTGGATCATATCCGCTTAACCCATGGGCAATCGCGTGAATTGGCATGTTAACTTTTTTACCTAATCCAGTTACACCATTGTGGGAAAAAGTACTAGCTAGCATCAAAGATGCTCGCGCTTCATAATCTTTAGGATTATCAATAGCGATTTTCCCTACTTCAACAACGTGACGAATAACCCCTAAGGCGAATTCGTCGGCCAACTCTTTTTGCTCGCTTGGAGAAAAATATCGTTCAAAAGAATGCGAGATAATATCAACGATGCCACATCCTGTTTGATATTTGTTTACCGAATAAGTTAATTCTGGATTACAAACAGCGAATAAAGGACGAATTAGATCACTATTAAAACCGCGCTTTGTTCCAGTCTCGTCGTTTGAGATAACACAAGACGAGGATAACTCTGAACCGGCGGCTGATATTGTAAGAATGACGCCAACAGGCAAGGATTGTTTTGGTTGGGCAAGATGTAAATTAAAATCAAAAGGATCGCCCTCATAATAAAACCCGACAGCAATCGCTTTGGTTGAATCAATGACCGAACCTCCGCCAACAGCGAGAATGAAATCAATTTTTTCTTTTTGAGCAAGAAATACTCCAGCCCTAACTAAAGAATGTGTCGGATTAATGCGTACTCCACCTAATTCGACATACTCAACATTATTTTTCTTCAAAGAAGAAACAACAGTTTGATAAAGACCCGACGATTTGATTGAACCGCCTCCGTAATGAAACAAGATTTTTTTAAAGCCATAAGACTTAATAATGGCTCCTATGTCTTTTTCTTTACCTCTCCCGAAAAATAGTTTTGTCGGTGACACAAAATCAAAATCAATCATGTCTTTCTCCTTTTATTAATGCTTGTCTTCTTTATGATTATCCGTTTCGACACGGCGCTTGTTTTCAATCGTACCACGTAGAGCGTTCTCAACCATCATTTTTTCGACATTCTTCAAAATGACTTCGAAACGATGCAAAATGTATTCTTTTTCTTCTTTCATATCGGTATTTATCCAATACGATAATTCTGAAAGGATAATGCTTGCCACAATACGTGAGACGCTCTCGATTTGCTCGCTAGGCAAATTCTTATATTTCACATTCGCAGACAAACGGCTATATGATCTTGTGTGCAAATAGTCATGAATAAAGTTATTGATATTAATCGCGTAAGGCGAAGAAATAAAGTTCTTCAGCACCTTAACATTGCTCGAAAAAAGATCAGCAACAAAACGCGCGTCGGAATTTAAATCGCCATCTTTGTCAACACGTTTTTCACAAAAATCAACCATGATTGAATCAATAAAATCCCCCATGTCTTTGAAGTGGTAATAGAATGTCTGGCGTTTGACACCAACTCGATCGCATAACTCCTCAATACTGATTTTGGCGAGCGGTTTTTCTTTTGCTAGACTAAATAAAGCTTGTGTAAATGAATGTAATCTTTTCATGTTATTTCCCCTTGGCATTAAGAGTGGCAAGAGCTATAGCGACCTCGGCTCCTAATAATGCGTTGTTTTTGATTAGTTGAATATTCGTTTCCAAAGATTTACCTTTGGTAATGTTTGCGATTTCTTTAAGTAAGAACGGCGTTACTTCTTTTCCTTTGATGCCTTTTTCTTCCGCCTCAACTAAGGCTTGACTAATAGCTCTATCAATTTCCGCTTTCGGCATTTCCTCGCTTTGCGGAACGGGATTAGATATTAAAATGCCACCTCTCAAATTTAAATCGCGTTTGTTTTTGATAATTGCGGCGGCTTCATCAGCGCTTTCGATTCGGTCCTCGATTCTTAATCCTGAGCCACGCGAATAAAAACTTGCGAATTCGTCGCTTTGATAAGACAAAACAGTAACTCCTTTAGTTTCAAGATACTCAAGCGTCAAAGCCAAATCCAAAATCGCTTTTGCACCAGAAGAGATAACAGTGACATTAGTCATTGCAAACTCCTCTAAATCGGCCGATATATCAAAAGTCGCCCCGGCATTTCTATGCACTCCTCCAATTCCCCCGGTCACAAATACTTCGATACCAGCTTTTTCGGCAATAATCATCGTCGCGGCAACAGTCGTCGCACCCCACTCTTTTTGGGCGACAACAACTGGTAAATCACGGCGCGAAACTTTGCGAATGTCCTTACGCTTTCCAAATTCTTCAATTTGATCAGGATTCATACCGACGATAATTTCACCATCGATGATTCCAATCGTTGCCGGAACGACTCCGGTTTTAAGAATTATATGTTCAAGCATTAAAGCTGTTTTGACGTTTTGTGGGTAAGGCATGCCATGAGAAATTATCGTCGATTCCAAAGCGACGACAGGATGGCCTTGTTTTAAAGCCTCTAAAACTTCGTGGCGAATAAACATGTCAAGCCACCACCTTTCGGTTAACAATCTTACTTGTCAATTTACTAATAAATAAGTAAAAAGGCAAGGCTACTGCTATTAAAACAAATAGCAAGAGTATATGAGTGGAGGATAACACCTCATAATTAATTTTAAGAATCCCCCATGATCTTAAGAAGAAATCAAAGATGAAAGCAACGACTCCGATGCCTGCCATTAAAAGGAACAAAATCAAACGATATTTATCAAGCGGCGAACATATTTTAGCAAGAATAAAGTAACTTGCGACGGTGAAAGTTAGAATCGCCATAACTTGTGCGGCCTCTCTTGGCAAAAATTGTGGAAAGGCAAAAGAAATACCATATATTAAAAGAACAATAACTGACTGCATCACGCCCCCAGGAACTGCTTTTTGAATAATATTTGTCAAGAAACTACCTTTGAGTTGCTCACTGTTTTTCTGCAAAGCAAGAAAAAAGGAGGCAAGTCCAATTGTCGCAATTTCCCAAATATAAAGATTGTTTGTTAAAAAGGGATAGTTGGTACCACCAAACAATCCAGTAAAATAGAAAAACATACTTGTTATAATCGCAAAAATTGTCTTGGCTAGAAAAAGGGAACTTGTTCTTTGCAAGTTATTAATTACGCGACGTCCCTCGTCGACTACTTCAGGAAGTTTCCCAAAATTTGAGTCAAGTGAAACTAAGTGAGAAACATTGCGGGCAGCATCTGCTCCTGACGCCATCGCAATTGAACAATCAGCAACTTTTAAAGCGAGAATGTCATTAACTCCATCCCCCGTCATTGCTACGGTGTGCCCGGCGTTTCTTAAAGCTTTTACTAAGACTTCTTTCTGTTCTGGGCTGACGCGTCCAAAGACATTATATTCGGTGGCAAAATTCGCAACATTTACTAATGGGATGTTATCTAATGAAATACTTTTTTCGGCCCCATCAACTCCAACTTGGCGAGCAATTTCGGCAACAGTATCAACACTATCGCCACTGATGACTTTTACCGTAACATTATTATCTTTAAACCAAGCAATATTCGCACGAGCGTCTGCTCGAATGTGGTCTTGAAGGATAATCAAGCCAATGATATTTAAATCATTCGGCAATTCTTCCTGAAAATCGCTCTGGCTTTGAACAATAATTACAACACGATATCCGTTTTTTGCATGCTTTTTGATAATAATCTCGGCTTTTTCATCTACTAATGGTTTTAAAAATTCCCAAGCTCCAAAAGCGATTGTACCGTGGTTTTTAAATACTGCAGCAGCAAATTTTTTATCGCTAGAAAATGGCACGTTTTTGATTGTTTCATAAGAGACTTCATGTCCAACTTCGCGAACGATTGCCTGAGCTGTTTGGTTGTTGTCTTTTGTGGCCGCTAAAAGACTGGAAAGATATTTATATACATCATTCTTGTTAGTCCCATTTAGGGCAATGATTTCTTTGACATCCATATTTCCGTCGGTAAGTGTTCCAGTTTTATCAAAACACAACACATCGACACGAGCCAAGGTTTCAATCGAATATAGTTCTTGAACAAGCATACGTCGGTAGGCTAGACGTAAAACGCCAACCGCCAATGTCATTGAAGTGAGAAGATACATTCCAGATGGAATCATCGCTACCAGCGATCCGGCAATTGAGCCAATCGCTATCTGGAAGCTTGCAAAAGTCGAAAACCCGCCTTGAAGAGAATATGTTATCGCATACGCAACACCAAACAATATGACAATGGCGCCTATGTAACGGAAAAGCAAGCGCATCGATTTCAAGATTTCTGATTTGGGACGTTTAAATAACTTAACTTGGCTTTGGAGTTGCTCGGCATAATTGGCGCGGCCAACCGATGTCGCTCTCAGACGTGCTGTCCCACTGACAACATACGAACCCGATAGCACCTTCTCGCCAATATTCTTTTCGATTGGATTTGATTCGCCGGTTAAAAGAGATTCGTTAACACTGATCCAGCCTTCAACCACGACGGCATCAATACTTATTTGATCACCGGCTTTCAAAATTAAAACATCACTCAAGACAAGATCATCGACGGGAATATCGGAAATAACTCCGTTCCGAACCACTGTTGCTTTCGGGTTCGTGATTAAACTGAGTTTATCAACTAGTTTTCTAGCCCTAATGTCTTGTATTAGACCAATCGTGATGTTGGCGAATAAAATAAATAGGAAAAAGAGACCACTGTATTGCTCGGCGATAAACATTAAGATTCCGATAATTATTAACAACAAATTAAAAAAGCTAACAAGGTTGGTGAAAACTATTTCTGCATAAGATTTGGTTACATGACGTTTAGTCTTATTAATTAAACCTTCACTTCGCCGTCTATCAACTTCTTCTAAAGAAAGCCCATTTTGAATATCGTCGCAAAAAGGAGAGGCGCGTTCGATCATTTCTTTAATAATTGCTGTTTTCTTCATAAAGATTGGGTTTTAAAAACGACTTCGTGAGTTAAAACTCACGAGACTACTATTAGTTTAATATATTAAACTTGCATAAAACAAGTTTCTATTTACAAATTTGGGTGAGTATTAGAAAAAGAGAAGTTTTCTGGATCAAGCAAGGTTCCACTAAATGCGCCAACATCTTCGACGCTATAGACAGCAGTTCTATCCATTTCAACGGTTCGATAAATTTCATCGGCGACAACTATTTCATATGTTCCGCTGAAATCTCTCATTTTCTTAACCATTCCATCAACGATCAAAACGGTATGAAGCGCTTTTTCACCGAGAGCTTCGCCGCTCGGATCATAAGAGGCGATTAAAACTATTTCAAGACTCTTGCTCGTGTTTAAGGTTGGTTCACTATCGACTTCACCGCTGGCATTACTTAAAAATTTTGTGGCCGCATAAGTTAACGAAGTGATACTATCATCTTCCGTATAATCTGCATATAGAGTGTTCAGTTCAAGCGCTCTGGCTTGGCCGCCGACCAAGTATAGTGTTCGTATATAATTTTCGGTACCATATACTTTTTCTAAAGCCACGTCGTCAGTGGTCCCAGGGAAATCATAGATTTCATAATAACGTGATATTGACGGACAAAAACCATTACGAAAAACTTGATAATTAGCAGTTAAATCAGTTGTGACTTCCACGCTTTCGCTTTCGTCATAATAGTTTTCGTCAATATCATAAGTTCCATTCAATATTTTCTCAGAATCAAAGCGAGTTACTTCTTTACTATATTGCCCAAAGAAATCGCGATCATCATCTAGAACGCCGATTGTGTCATAATCGGTTGTGACTTCTAAACTATATTCAACGTGGTTGGCAAGGCCGTCGTTTGTTCCTAAAATATCTAAAATATCATTGCGAACATCATTAGTTTGTAAACCAAGCGGTAATGCATCGATAGCATCTTTAAGCGTTTCATCTTCGCTAAAATCAAAAAACGATGAATCGTCTTCGCAAAAAGTAAATTCATCACCACTATCAGAGTCCGAACTAGTGTCGCCTGGTCCACTGCAACCGACAGCAAAAAGAGCTAATAATGTAATAATTGAGACAAATGTTTTGGTTTTCATGTGTTTTGAATTGAAAAGTAAGACTTTTCTATAACAAGTATAAGTGAATTTTAATCTCTTTTGTATCTTTCTTACAACAATTTGCTCGAAACGTGCCGTTTATTTTTAAAAAAACCAGTAACAAGTTGCCCGCACTTTTTTTCAAGAACACCGCCATTAATAATCGGGCGGTGATTAAGATTTTTCTGTTCAAAAAGATTGTATGAACTTCCCAACGCCCCACCTTTGGTGTCTTGGGCCCCATAAATAATTCGGTCAATACGCGTCCAAAGTAGAGTTCCTGCGCACATTGAACAAGGTTCAATTGTTATATAAATTTGGCAGCCATCTAAACGCCAAACGCCAAGTTTCTTACACGCCTTGCGCACAGCAATAATTTCGGCATGGGCCGTCGGATCATTAAAGATTTCGCGTTTATTATGACCGCGGGCGATGATTTTATTGTTTTTAACGATAACCGCACCAATAGGTACCTCATCAATCGCTAAGGCTTTTTGGGCTTCTTTCAAAGCTTGAAGCATGAAATATTCGTCGTTTTTTTTCATATAAATAAACCACCGCACATGTACCAGCAACTTAAGGCTGCTGCGTCTCCGCCCTGACCTGATTCATCGTAATACATCGCGATGGCAAAGATATTATAACAATAATTTGATAAATGTTTTATTTTTTGGCTTCAAGCTTGGCAATTCCACCCATGAAAGGACGAAGGACTTCCGGAACAGCAACGCTTCCATCCGCTTGCTGGAACTGTTCTAAGATGGCTGGCATAAGGCGCGATGTGGCCAAACCGCTAGCGTTTAAAGTATGGCAATATTTCATTTTACCTGTTTCTTTATCGCGGTAACGCATCATTCCTCGCCGCGCTTGATAGTCGCGAGCGTTTGAGGCGCTTGAAACTTCTTTATATGTTCCCATGCTTGGAATGTACACTTCGATATCATATGTACGAGCCATCGCGTGTGAGCAATCACCGGCAGCAAGTTTGCTAATGTGAAAATGAAGGCCCAGTTGTTCGACCAACCGCTTGGCTTTTTCAACCAGTTCATCAAACGCTTCATTCGAGCCTTCTTCGGTTGTATATTGGACGATTTCAACTTTGTTGAACTGATAACCACGAATCATACCTCTCTCTTCAGTGCGATATGAACCGGCTTC
>Ga0172381_10005062_pt1 | contig 13456 bp, 15 predicted proteins | sample Leawel6488metaG_FD_119754 | JGI IMG/M metagenome (GOLD analysis project Ga0172381, IMG submission 119754) | Leachate microbial communities from a municipal landfill in Southern Ontario, Canada - Leachate well 64-88 metaG | ecosystem: Engineered > Solid waste > Landfill > Unclassified | place... | reverse complement strand
GCCCTTATGAAAGGGACCTACAATGTGCATACCAAATTCCATTACACTTTTGAGGATTCCTCATATGTCAACAAGGGCCGTGCTCGCGGCTTGATTGAGAATCTTAAAAAGCATCCGGAATTGAAAGAAATCATTGCTCTTCCACCAAAGAAATGACAAATGATTTTAAAGAAAGGGAACCGAAGGGTTCTCTTTTTTTGTCTCTTGCCAGCCCCCTATGGTGATGATACAGTCTCTAGCTATGAACATTTTCAAACTCATAGCAAAATATCTATCCTCGGAACAGAGTACGGTACTGGTAAGTATCATAGAAAAGAAAGGGATCGCCCCGAGAAGTAATGCAAGAATGTTGGTTTTTCCCGATGGCAGCCATTATGATACTATCGGAGGAGGTGAGTTCGAAAGCAAAGTGATAGCCGAGGCCCTCGTCCTTTATGATACTCATGAAAGCCATATCAAGCAAATTGGAAACACCAGTCTGTATTTTGAATACCTTGCAGAAGAATATCTTATCGACTTCTTCAAAAAAGCAGGCAATCTCGCAGAGAAGCATCTTGCTTTCACATTAGGAACAGTCCTTGGACAAAGTCCAAGCAAAGCACTTCTTTGCAGAAACAAATTCTTCTATGCGACTCCTACCGGCCTGGTAAGCGCAAAAACAATGAGGGACCTATTGCAAAGCGCAACAAGACCTTGCTGCAAAGAGAAGGTGTTCGTCGACATTGTGGGGGAAAGGGATCATTTACTGATTCTGGGAGGAGGCAACGTAAGCCAAAGCCTGGCAAAGGTCGCCTATGAAGCAGGGTATGCATATTCAGTTGTGGAAACAAGAGAGGAATTTGCAACAAGAAACCTTTACCCCCATGCAACGCAAAGAGAAGTCAATCAAAGCATTGCACAGGCCTTGTCCAGGATTACCATCGATGAGCATACCTATGTAGTAATCACCAGGAATGCCCTGGATATCCATATTGTGAGGATGCTTCAAGAAACACAAACCCCTTACATCGGGATATTAGCTTCAAAAAGCAAGATGGGGAATTACCAAGGTGATAAACTTTATTGTCCCGTCGGGCTGGATCTTGGAGGGGAGACTCCTCAGATGATAGCCATTTCCATTCTCAGTGAGATCATGAGAATCGCCCATGGGAAAAGCGCGCGAAGCCTTAAGGAACAAAATGGTCTGATCATCATCCGAGGAGCCGGAGACCTTGCGACAGGGGTAATTGTTCGTCTCCATAATGCCGGCTATCCTGTTTTGGCTTTGGAGATGGAGAGCCCGACAGTCATACGAAGAACAGTGAGTCTTGCAGAGGCGATGTATGAACAATCTTTTACTGTGGAGGGTGTCATGGCAAAAAGAATAGGTTGCCTTGACGAAGTATATCCTGTCATTTCAAAGGGAGTGATCCCTGTCCTGTCAGATCAGGAAGCCAGGTCAATAGCCATTCTTAAGCCATTGGTTGTCATAGATGCGATACTGGCCAAAAGAAACCTGGGGACATCCATTGATGACGCACCACTTGTCATCGCCCTCGGTCCCGGCTTCTATGCTGGAAAAGATTGTCATGTCGTCATAGAGACGATGAGAGGGCATAATCTAGGAAAAATCATTATTGATGGGGCAGCCCTTCCCGATACCAGCACTCCAGGTCAAATCGCAAACTTCGGCAAGGAACGGGTGATCCACAGCCCATGCAGCGGGGTTTTCACCCATGCCGGTCATGAGATTGGTTCCCTGATCAAGCAGGGGGACATCATAGCGTACTGCGGCACCATTGCGCTTGAAGCGACCATTGACGGAATGCTCAGGGGTCTGCTCCGTGAGGGATTATCAATTCCCCAAGGCTTCAAGGTCGCGGATATCGATCCGAGAGGAAAGGATGCTATCTTCACAACCTGCAGCGACAAGGCGAAAGCCATTGCCGGATCCGTTCTTGAGACAGTTGATCATTTCAAGAGCACTCATCAGCGTTGATGATACCCTTTGTCCACCATCTCATAGGAGCCAAGGCTTTCTGACAAATCTTGTTCGTACAGATAGTCCCAGCACCCCAGACGGTGCACCATAGCACCTCCAAAGCCTTTCTTGAAACGATAAAGCCCGGCAAGAGGATGATCGGGCGAAGCCTCGGGAGCGACCCCAAACAAATCGTAAGAGGTACATCCCAAGGTCTTGGCCTGTCTCATTGCCTCCCATTGCAAGGCATAGGTGCTCATGCTTTCCCGATTTTGATTACTGCTTGCTCCAAAAAGATATGAGGCGCGCTTGTCACTGAAGGTCAGGAACATCGCAGAAAGAGGAGTCCCCCCTAAGAAAGAAAAGAGTAACCTGAAACCCGCATTTTGGTCACTTGCATCGAAGAATGAGCGGAAAAACCGTATGTCATGCAAGGTTATCCCGTTTCGTTTTGCTGTCTGTCGGTACAATTCATAAAAGAGAGGAAGATCATCAAGGCCACCTTGACGGACCTCAATTCCATGACGCAGAGCCAACCTGATGTTGTATCTGGTCTTCGGATGCATTCTCTCAAGGATTATGTCCTCATTATCAAGCAAGGATACCACCATGGTATCACAAGGCAGCTGATCAGACATGGCTTTTCTCAGATGCTTTTCCTTGGTGCTCCAATTCAATCGCAACTCCATCAGCTCACTGCTGTCAATCTCAATGTCCCATGGTTTTTGCCAAGGAAGATCATAACGGACAAGTATGGTCTGCTTGCCCAGCTTTCCCCTTAACTGTTCAGACAGTTCCTCAAGAAAAGGTCCCATGTCCTCCTGTCTCGGCTTGATAAGCGGACCATAAGGTGCATAGGCGATGCGCACATCTCTTCCCACAGGGAGGGAAAGCAAGAGGATATCATCCAAAAGGTAAGCGGAGGAAGGCTGCCCCTCAAATTCCTCCTGCCGTACCTTGATATCGAAGGCAAGCGTTTCATATCCTTGATGTTGTTTTACCTGGGACCAAAAATAACTCTGCTGAACCAGCGGTGTGGTATTAAGAGAAAACAAAGGTTTCTCCTCCAATTCAAGGAACATCGCAAACTCCTAGGCCGTTGTGGCATGTCTACCCTATCATACAAACAAAAATTAACCAACATCAGATAAAAAGGCCTTTCCTCTTTCGTAAGTTGTGAGTAGGTTATTACTGAGGTGTATTATGGCAAAGAAAATCCGCTTTTACCGTTGTCCTGTCTGCCACTCTGTCGTAGAACTCATCTGTGATGAAGGCCAAAGCCTCACCTGTTGTGGCCAGAAGATGGAGCTTCTTTCCTATAAAGAGCATGGAATAGGTGAAGAGTTCCATCTTCCCACCATAAAACGCAGAGATGGCCTGCTTTATATTAACGTAGGAGCGAAAATGCATCCACAAAGCGCGGATCATCATATAGCCTTTGTGGTATTGGTAACAAAAAAGACGGTACGCCGTAGTGAGATTGGCGCTACAGAGGCGCCTGCTACAGTATTCACCGAAAAAGATCATGGAGATGTATATGTCTACTGTACCTATGATGGATTGTGGAAAACTTCGTTCTGACAAACTAGTCATTGTCATCGATATGCAAAAGGATTTTGTCACAGGATCACTGGGTAGTCCTCTGGCACAGAAAATCGTACCCTCGCTAATCGAGCATCTAGAGGAAGTGGATTGCCCCATCCTTTTCACGATGGACACCCATGACAAAAATTATCTGGACGGACCGGAAGGGAAATACCTGCCTGTCAAGCATTGCATCAAGGGAACTGAAGGACATCTTCTCATCGACGAGCTGATTCCTTTCGCACAGAGGAAAAGTAGCGTGCTCATCGAGAAACCGACTTTTGGCTCTGTCCAATTGGCAGAGTCGATCGCCACAAACAAGAATATCAAGGAAGTAGAACTGATGGGGGTCTGCACCGATATCTGTGTTGTTTCCAATGCGTTGCTTCTTCGTGCCTTCCGTCCGGATTTGGTAATCAAGGTGAATCCAAGGCTTTGCGCCGCAACAAGCGAGAAAAACCAGGAGAGCGCCTTGGATATACTTCGTTCCTGTCAGATAGAAGTGCTTTGACGTTTCCTTGTCAAATGCTTTTGGGATTGGGAAAATAATCATCCATCCCTGGATTCCCGCTTTCATTCCAAGAGCCTGTGGCTTGGTGTGGCTTGCAAAAATTATCTTGCCGGTTCAACACATCAACCGGGATTTCTTCTCAACAAAGCAAAAACTTGCACACAAGAGCACCTTGCCTTTCTCCTCCAAAAGAAAGGTTTTGACCGGTACTGTCCTCTTCATGGTAAAGGGGGTATGGAACTTCTACAGAACATTGAAACATTGTCCAGGGATAAGTTTGGGATAGCGACACTCAGGGCGTACCAGAGACTGGTCATCTATGAGATTTTGGAAAACGAGCAAAGCCAATCGGTCGATCATAAGGGGATGCTGGTCGTTCTCCCCACGGGAAGTGGCAAGAGCATCTGCTTCATGCTTCCTTCCTTGATAATCGAGGGTATAACACTGATAATCTATCCCCTTCTCGCCTTGATGAATGACCAGATACGGCGTTTTGAGCGTCTCAAAATAGAATGTGTCTGTATTCGTGGAGGACAGACAAAAGGACAGCGCCTTGTGCTATGGAAGAAGATTGAGAGTGGTCAAGCAAAGATACTTGTCACCAATGCGGAATGCATGCGGACTCAACAGGTGCTCTCAGAGCTTTTACGGTATTCAATTCATCTGGTAGTTGTCGATGAGGCTCATACCGTGGTGCAATGGGGTCAGAGCTTCAGGCCAAGTTACCAGGCCTTGGGTGATATCCTTAGTGTATTGCAGGCGAAGCAGATACTGGCTTTCACTGCTACTGCAAGCGAACGAATCATCTCTGAGTTGAAGCTGTCGCTCTTCAAGGGGAGGAGTATCCATATCATCAAGGCTAGCGCGGACAGACAGAACATCAAGCTCCACACCTGCCCGACACTAAGCAAAAGCCACAGCATCGCAACCATCTTACAAGATGCGAGCCATAGGCCTGCAGTGGTGTTCTGCCCTACTCGTCTGACAACCGAGATTTATGCCCGTCAGTTTTACAACACCCATCCCCATATCGCCACCCGATATTATCACGCAGGGCTGGGTAAAGCACAAAGACAGAATCTGGAGAATTGGTTTTTCGAAAGGGATTCCGCCGTGCTGTTCAGCACATGCGCCTTTGGTATGGGAGTGGATAAGAACAACATCCGCACAGTAATCCATCTCTCTCTTCCTTGCGAGGTGGAATCCTATCTTCAGGAAAGTGGCAGAGCAGGAAGAGACAATCTGGAAAGTGATGCTTATGCGCTGATAGATTGCAAGGACCTCCAGACAAATAAAGACAATCCACTCCTCGCTGTCATGAACCAGACTGAAACATGTCTAAGAAAAGGCCTTCTCTCCCTCATGGGTGAAGATATGGAGAATTGTAGCGGATGCGATGTGTGCAACCATCATGTCTTTCCTCTTAGGGATGGGGAAAAACAGATACTTACAGCTGTCCGTCTCCGGAAATTCCACTACAGTCCTGTCGCTCTTGCCAGACTTCTGTGCATAACAGGACACGATAGCCAAAGTGGCATCCTCAGGGAGTGGACCGTCAGGCAAGTGCAGGAAGCAATAATGAATTTGATTCATGAAGGCAAACTGCGCCTCATGTTCCACAAACTCGTATTGTGATAAGTATTGCTACCGGTTTCTTCTTCTCAGTATTTTCCCTCTGCCTTTTCATAAAGTCGCTTTGCTATCTCATTTGCCTTGTGGGTCAGCTGTTGCTCATCAAAACCCACCAAGCCTCCCTTGTCCACGACAATCCTTCCATTGACAATCGTGTAGGCTGTGGTGTGGGTATCACCACAAAAAAGCAAACTTGCCGCCAGGTCAGATTGAGAACCGATATATGCAAGGGAGTCAACATCAAAGACGGCCATGTCTGCGGCCCAGCCTGATTCCAGTTTCCCCACCTTTGAGAAATTAAGCATCTTTGCCCCGTTGATGGTGGCCATTGTATACACCTCACTTGCACTCAAGGCCCTGGCTCCGTAGCGGACCCGTTGCAAAAGAAGAGTGTTCCGCAATTCACCAAGCATATCGGAACTGTCATTTGAAGCGGAACCATCGACACCAATGCCCACGGTTATCCCTAGGTCGAGCATGTCCCGAACACGGCAGATGCCACTGCCAAGGCGCATGTTGCTCGAAGGACAGTGAGAGATGCTGCTGCCGGTCTCTTTCAAAAGTCTCAGTTCTTCGTCATTGAAATGAATACCATGGGCATAGAACACATCATTTCCAATAAGATCGCATTCAGCCATCAGCTCCAATGGACGGACACCGTACATCTTTTGGCAAGTACTTTCCTCATCCTTGGTCTCGCAGAGGTGAGTATGCAATCTCACCCCATATCTCCGAGCCAGAGCTGCACTGTCCCTCATGCAAGTCCTGGTGACGCTGAAAGGCGAGCAAGGAGCAAGCACTATCTTATGCATTGCCAATGGGGATGGATCATGAAATTGACGGATGCAACGCTCACTATCGGCAAGGATGGTATCCTCACTTTGGACGACGGAGTCGGGAGGAAGTCCTCCGTCCTTACGTGACAAGCTCATGCTTCCCCTGGTAGGACTGAAACGCATGCCAAGCTGATCGGCTGCTTTGAATTGCAACGCCATGATATCTCCGTCAAAATTCCTAGGATAGAGATAATGATGGTCGGTGGAGCAAGTGCATCCTGTCTTTAGCAGCTCGGCCATTGCGGAAAGTGAGGAATAGTACACCGCCTCGCTATCGATGTTCTTCCAAACCTCATAGAGATACACCAGCCAGTCAAACAATTCCGAATCCTGCACGGCAGGCATGTTTCTTGTCAGTGTTTGGTAAAAATGATGATGGGTGTTCACAAAACCAGGGGTGACCACATGGTGGGAGCAATCAAGAATCTTGCAATCTGAAGGAATTGTTATCTTCCCTGTCTTTTCGACCTGCTTGACAATATTCCCCTCAATAATAAGATCCATGTTTTTTTGTTGAGGTTTTGTGCTGTCGCTGATGAGCGATGCGATGTTTTTCAATAAGATGGTTTGCACGGGCTTCACTCCTAAATCCTTATATCGATTGTACCATGCTTTTTGCAACAGAGCACAACTCTTTTCCCAACTGTTTTTTTTCGCTATACTCCTAACCCAGGAAGGAAAAGATGCTTACTTTAAATAAGGATTGTGAGAAAAAAAATCTTGGTGGAGGAGTCACTCGCAAAGTACTTTCCTATGATACCAATATGATGGTTTGCGAGCTTACATTCACCAAAGGCGCCGTCGGGACATTGCACTCCCACCCGCACCAACAAATCGGCTACATTGTCAGTGGTTCCTTTGAAGTCGAGGACTCAGGGAAGAAAATGATATTAAAAGCGGGAGATAGCTATTTAATCAAATCCAACAGCATCCATGGAGTCGTAGCCCTTGAAGACTCGAAACTGCTTGATGTGTTCACTCCTATGCGAGAGGATTTTATCAAAAAATAACCCGTTTCGCTTGGAATGGAACAAGGGGTAGTAGTTACTCTTACCTTTTTGTTATATATTGGAAAAGTTGAGGTCTAGTAAGCCCTTTTACACGAAAATACAAAAGTCTCCTAAAGGAGACGAAAGGATGTTATACGATGAGTGATGAGAAGAACATCAAGGAGTTGGAGAACTCCAGTGTCGCTTTGACACTTACTGTCGCCTCCGAGAGGATAGAGGCTGATTACAAGAAAAGCATGGACAAATATGCAAAGAGCGTCCAACTGAAAGGCTTCAGGAAAGGACATGCCCCTATTGCGGTATTGGAAAGCAAGTTCGGTCCATCTCTTCGTGCTGAAACCACGTTTCAAACGATGGAAGATTACTTGAAGGAAACCTTGGAGAAGGTCGAGCCAAAATACAAACCACTTCCTTACAGCACCCCTGAATTGCAGGATGAGGAGAAACTGTTGCCTTTTGCTCCTAACAAGGAAGTGACCTTTTCAGTCAAGTACGATATTCTCCCCACTTTTGAGCTTCCTGTTTATACCGGGTTGACTATCACTGTGCCAAAGGTAAGTGTGAGTGAAGCCGACGTAACCAAGGAAATCGATAAAATTCGAGAACAGAACGCCATGGTCATCGACAAGAAGGGTGCGGCCGCCGAAGGTAATATCGTCAACATCGACTATGTCGAGCTGGATGGAGAGAACAATGAGGTCGCTTCCACCGCCCGCAAGGATTTCACTTTCACCCTTGGCAGCGGTTATAACTTCTACGAGCTTGATAAGGATCTGGAAGGTCTGAGTGCGGGAGATGAGAAAATCGTCACCAAAGTGTATGACAAGGATAGCAAGGTTGCGGGATATGCAGGCAAGACCGTCAAGATCAAGGTCAATGTCAAATCTGTCAAGACCAAGGATATTCCAGCTTTGGACGATGATTTCGCACAAGATGTCAAGGAAGAGTACAAAAGCGTCGCGGATTTGGTGAAAGCCACCCGGGAAAAGCTCGAGTTGTCCTTGAAGGAAAGGCTCGATGATGAGAAATTTGGCAAAATTGCCGATGAGCTCACCAAGAATGTGACAATCGCGCTGCCCGAGAGCATGATAGCCTTCCAATTGGATCGTGATTGGAAGAACAACATAAAGCAAAGTGGTGTATCAGAAGAACAGTTTATGAAATTCCTTTCCTACCAGAAGATGACAAAAGAAGATATTCTTTCCAAGTGGAAACCTGAAGCCGAGAAGACCCTGAAGGTCCAACTGATTATGGAAGAAATCAAGGAAAAGGAAAACTTCGCTGTCAGTAAGGAAGAACTGGACAAGGCTTGTGATGAGCAGCTTAAGACGGTGACTGATGAAGAACAGAAGAACTATTATCGTAATATGATTGAAGATGACCTTAAGTTCCACAAGGTTTCCGAGTTCCTGGAGAAGAACAACACGTTCGTTGAAGGCGAGGAAAAGAGTTTTGAAGTCTATATGAACGGTCCAGCCGAAGAAGAGAAATAAGGAGGCTACATAATGGAACGATTGCAGTCGACCATTCCCATGGTCGTCGAGCAGAATGGAGTGGGAGAACGATCCTACGATATTTTTTCTCGACTTTTAAAGGACCGCATCATTTTTCTCGATGGAGAGATCAACGATGCGACGGCCGACTTGGTCGTAGCCCAAATGCTTTTTCTTGAATCCGAGGACCCTTCCAAGGATATCAGTTTGTATATCAACAGTCCCGGAGGAAGCGTCACCGCCGGACTTGCTATCTATGACACCATGCAATACTTGCAGTCCCCCGTGCAGACTATCTGCATGGGACAAGCAGCGAGCATGGGCGCCCTTCTTCTTACCGGCGGGACAAACGGGAAACGTTTTATCCTGCCGTCGGCAAGAGTAATGATTCACCAACCATGGGGAAACGTGGAGGGCCAAGCGACAGATATACGCATTCATGCCCAGGAAATCGCACGTATCAAAAAACTCACTATTGATATTCTCTGCCACCATACCAAACAGGAGCGCTCTGTGGTGGAAGAGGATACGGAACGTGATTTCTTCCTGACAGCCGATGATGCAGTAAAATATGGTATTGTCGACAGTGTGATGAAAAGGAGTCTCTAATGGCACGTATTTCTAAAGTGTGTTCATTCTGTGGTAAAAGTGCCAATGAAGTGAAACGACTGATTAATGGACCGGGGGTTGCTATCTGCGATGAATGCATCAAGGTTTGTTCCGATATGCTTCGCGACGACCCTGCGATGCAAGAAAGCGCCACGACGGATTTACCGGATAAGATTCCGACACCTCAGGAACTGAAGGAATTCATGGATCAATATGTAATCGGGCAGGATAGTGCGAAACGTATTCTTTCTGTCGCCGTGTACAATCATTACAAACGAGTCAAGTTTGAGAAACAGATGAATGCGGAGGATGTGGAGCTTGAGAAGTCCAATATCCTCATGATAGGTCCCACGGGGACAGGCAAGACTTTGCTGGCACGTACTCTTGCAAGAAAATTGCAGGTTCCTTTCGCCATCGCTGACGCCACTACCCTTACCGAGGCTGGCTACGTGGGTGAGGATGTGGAGAACATCCTCTTGAAGTTAATCCAAAACGCCAATGATAATGTACCGGCAGCGGAGCATGGCATAGTCTTCGTCGATGAGATTGATAAGATAGCAAAGAAAGGGGAGAACCCTTCCATCACCAGGGACGTCTCCGGAGAAGGGGTGCAACAAGCATTGCTCAAGATCATCGAGGGTACCGATGCCTCGGTCCCCCCTCAGGGTGGACGCAAGCATCCTAACCAGGAAATGATCAAGATAAATACCAGGAACATCCTCTTTATCTGTGGGGGTGCATTTGTCGGCCTCGATAAAGTCATTGAGAAAAGGGTTTCCAGCCATGCCATGGGGTTTGGGGCAAACGTCAAGGCTGCGGGGGACAAGGATCTTCATACGCTTTATAGCGAATTGATGCCGGACGACCTTATCAAATTCGGTCTGATTCCTGAGTTCATCGGACGACTTCCTATCCATGTGGCGTTGGACAACCTTGATAAAAAGGATTTGCGCAGAATCATCACAGAACCCAAGAACTCAATCATCCGTCAATATCAGGCCAGCTTCAAGCTGGATGGTATAGAGCTGGTTTTTGAGCCGGAAGCGGTTGATGCCATCGCGGAAAAAGCCTATATACAAAAAACAGGAGCCCGTGGCTTACGTTCCATTGTCGAGGCCTTGATGCTGAACATCTCATACAAAATCCCCTCCATTTCAAACGTTAAGAAGGTGATCGTGAATAAGGATGCTGTAGTCAACAACCAGGATCCTCAGATTATTTTTGGAGACCAAGAGGCAGTATGAACGGTTTTCCTTCTTACCCAGACGATTTTCTCAATAAACTACGCCAGGATGATTGTTTCTTCATCATAGGGCATATCAGTCCTGACGGAGATTGTCTTTACAGCGAGCTTGCGATGCAAGCTCTGCTGACCGAGATGGGTAAGGTCTCCTATGTGGCAAACGCAGGTCCTTTTGAGCGTAGTGAAATAGCTGCCCAGCGTTCTCAATTCCTGCAACATATGCCTTCAAATCTCAAGGCCAAAAATCCCACAGTGATTGTTGTCGACTGTAGCACCCCTGACAGGATTGGTTCCTTTATCAATGAAATCAATGGATTAAGCATAATGGTTATCGACCATCATCAATCAGGGGAGCCTTTTGGTGATTATCGTTTTGTCTTCTCTGAATCACCTTCCACTACATTGCTTATCCAGCATCTTTTTGTGCAGTTGGGACTGAAGATAACCCCGAATATTGCCCATTTGCTCTTTTTTGGGTTTGCCACCGACTCAGGTTTCTTCAAGTTTCTCAATGCAGGACAAGGAACGGTGCTCCGTATGGTGGCGGACCTGGTTGATGCAGGTGTGTCCCCAAATGAAATCTACAGTGAAATGTCCGGAGGCAAGGAGCTGGCTTATGTGCAATATCTGGGTAAACTCATAGAACGGACACAGGCCTTCTTTGATGGACGAGTACTTTGCTCCTATTGTTATCTTTCCGATAATGACAAATACAACACCAATGACAAGCCCAGCGATGCTTTGTATACGCAACTTCTCTCCGTGGAAGTCGTCAAGGCGGTCATGCTATTCAAGGAACAGCCAGAGGGAAAAACCGAGGTTGGTTTCCGAAGCACCCATAAAAGCAATGTTGATGTGGGGTTACTTGCCAGCACGTTCGGTGGCGGTGGGCACAAATGCGCAAGTGGCCTTACCGTTTCCATGTCTATCGAGGAAATCAGGGAAAAGCTACTCGCGGAACTTAAAAAACAATTAATCTGATTCAGCTAAAAATGGCCTGCCACAGGCCACAAAATCGCACTGATTGTTTTCCAACAGGACATTCCCTCGTTCCATTGTCCTGATACCGTTAACAACAATCACAGGGATTCCAGATGAGGCATGCAATAGCTCAACTCCTGAATATTTCAATTCTCGTGTTGTCTGAATAGCAAATGCTGAGTCAGCATTTGAGCCCATACGATAAGAAATAACAAAATCATCAGAAGCAAACGGCTGGATTTTCTTTATGATAGCCGTTACGAACCCCAACCTAGCAACAAGATCACCTCCATAGTCTTCCTGTTCATTGGAAACGGGGCTTGCCATCAAGTGTTTTTTCTGAGGATACAGATAACGATTGGCAAATCATGAAGCCTATGCCCCCAGTTGCTCGTTGCAGATAATAATGCTGGACAGTCTTACTCATAATCCCTTCCTTGCCAAGTGACAAATCAAAGGGAACCATCGGAGCAATTACAATCCGGTTTTTAAATTCAACTTTTTTTATCCGTATGGTTTCAAATATTTTTTGCATAACCCTAATCTTTTCGATTTGGAATACAGGAGAAAATAAAATTCATGGCAACTATCTCCCGCAGTCGAATCTATCAAAGAGGGATAGCTGTCACACAAGAGCGATTCATTATTTTCTCAAGCAAGTTCTTGTCAATTTCTTTTATTGACACAAAGGGTTTGGGCTCAAGCTCATAAGGGCCCAGAGCTTTTTCAAACCACATGACATCGTGCCAAGCGCCACATTTGAACCCAGTATTATGATATACCCCTAACCTTGTGAACCCTAGACCTTCGTGTAAGTGCTCACTGTTCTCATTTGGATAAGTGATACCACCATAGACATTCTGGACATTTTGTAGTTGCAGTATCTCAAGTAAGAGGTGATAAAGCATCTTGCCCACGCCCCTATGCAAATAGGACCTATCTATATAGACAGAGAGTTCCGCATTCCATTGGTATGCCCTCCGCTCCATATGCCTGTGCGCATAGGCATATCCAATGATTTTACCATTCATCAGGCAAACAATATAAGGATAGTCAGTGGAAATATCCCTAATCCGTTTTCTGAACTCTTCAAGAGAAGGAATCTCACATTCAAATGTTATCGCTGTATCCAGAATATATGGCGTATAAATTCCCAAAATCTCCGCAGCATCAGCTTCTTTGACAAATCTAACAGTAGTGGTCTCCATACGCTACGCTCCCTGCCCCTTGTTGATATGAAAGATGGAAATAAAAACCAAGTATGCGCAATAAGAAAACAAGACCGCATACTCAGGATGTCACTTCAAGTCATAATTACCTGACATTACTAAAATTGCAATACAAAACCAATCAAACGTTGTTTCTAGAGCAATTCAGTCTACAAGATGCCAAAAAATTTGCGTTTTGCCAAGCTCCGTTGAAGATGTCTTATCAACTTCAAGAAGGACACGGAAAAAGGTATCAACCTGTTCCTTCATTAAATAATGGTTTCCCAATTTTCTACACTATGCAAACTGCATTTCTCTGTGCATAAAACCACGGCAGAAGCAGTTTCTCCTTTCTGATCATCAACAACACAGGCATCAGGCAACAGCTG
>Ga0172381_10005061_pt1 | contig 13458 bp, 14 predicted proteins | sample Leawel6488metaG_FD_119754 | JGI IMG/M metagenome (GOLD analysis project Ga0172381, IMG submission 119754) | Leachate microbial communities from a municipal landfill in Southern Ontario, Canada - Leachate well 64-88 metaG | ecosystem: Engineered > Solid waste > Landfill > Unclassified | place... | reverse complement strand
CAGAAGGTTATATGACAACAGCTTTTACGAGTGCCTCACATACTGAAGGAATAGAAACACAAACTAATGGTAATTATGCACACGCAGAAGGATATGCAACGAATGCTCTTGGTGAAAATTCACACTCAGAAGGACGAACAACATTATCATTTGGTGATAATAGTCACGCTGAAGGATTATCTACTACCTCATCTGGTAATTCATCTCATGCCGAAGGAAATGATACAATTGCTTTTGGTATATCTTCACACTCAGAAGGACTATCAACATTAGCATTTGCTAATAATAGTCACGCAGAAGGACAATCAACCGTTGCTTCTGGTACATCATCTCATGCAGAAGGATTTTTTACTCTAAGTTTAGGTTTAAGATCACATGCAGAAGGTTATATGACAACAGCTTTTACGAGTGCCTCACATACTGAAGGAATAGAAACACAAACTAACGGCAATTATGCACACGCAGAAGGATATTTAACACAGGCTAACGCATCACACTCACATTCAGAAGGTGAAAATACTATTGCTTCGGGTGGTGGTTCTCATGCAGAAGGTGTCAGTACTACATCTGTTGGTCTATATAGTCACTCAGAAGGTTCTGGTACGACAGCAATAGGTCAATATAGTCATGCAGAAGGAAATAACTCTGTAGCCAATGTGAATAATTCACATGCCGAAGGATATCGCACAAATACATGGGGGTTTCATTCACATTCAGAAGGTTTTGAAACAATTACTAGTGGTAATTCATCTCATTCGGAAGGTGCATACACTCACGCAATTGGTCATGCGTCACACTCAGGTGGGTTAGGTCAGAATATTAATGTACCAATAATTGCCTCTGGTGTAGCATCATTCAATCATTCTCTTAGGGAAACCACAGCAGTTAATACATCAGGAGCAACAGGAGATTATTCAGCAATTTTAGGTGGTATAAACAACACCGCAACAGGTTCAGGAACAACTATTCTTGGTGGTAGTGGTATAGTAGGAACACAAGATTGGACAACATATATGGAAACTATGGTATTAAGTGCTAGAACACAACCAATTGGACCAGATGCCGGAACAATTTATTTTAGTTCAGCTGATAGTCATTTTTATGGTTATAATGGTTCTGGTTGGGTTCAATTAGATAATTAATGGTATGATATTTGTAAAATATTAAAAAAAATTTAAATTATGAGAAAAATATATTATTTATTTATTGTGATTATGTTATTAACATCTTGTATAACAAATAATTACTATGTTGATGATGCTTATTATCAATCAAAAACAAAACAAGTTGAAGTCATAGAAACACAAGTTGACACAACAGAAATTATAACAGAAAAAACTATCGTTATAAATAATGATTATTCCAACTATTTTGATGATTACGATTTTTATTATAAAGTAAATTATTATAATTCTTGGTATTATCAATCTTATTATCAATCTTATTACTGGACAACATATAATTATTATGATTCTTATTCATATTGGAATTGGTATCATGGATATTGGAATTATCATGATAATTGGTATAACTGTAATTATTGGAATAACAATCATTGGAATAATAATTATTGGAATAATCATAATCATCATTGGAATAATAACAATCATCATTGGGATAACAATAACAATGATAACAATCATAATTCAAATAATGATTATTATGGTCACAGAAATTCGTCTGGTGGAAATGGTTCTAATAGTACTGGTAGAGTTCCTGATACGAACACAAATACTGTAGAAACAAATACAAATACAAATATATCTGTAGAAACAACAAATAGAACACCAGTAAAAGAAGAAAAGTCAAATAATCAAGTTTATACTAGACCAGAAAAATATGAAAGAAGTCAATTTAATACTACAAAACCAACTACAACTAAACCTGAAACGAACACATCTTATACAAGACCTGATACAAATACATCAACATCGACACCAAGTAGAAACAATTCAGGTAATAGTAATTCAACACCTAGTAGAAATAATTCATCAAGTTATTCAACACCTAGTAGAAATAATTCATCAAGTTATTCAACACCTAGTAGAAATAATTCATCAAGTTATTCAACACCAACAAATAGTTCTAATAATTCTTCAAGTTCTACACCAAGCCGAAGTTCTTCAAGTAGTTCTAGTTCTTCAAGTTCAACGGGTAGTAGAAGATAATAAAATTAAATAATTTTAAAAATGTCTCAAATTTATTTGAGACATTTTTGTTTATAAAAATTAATATATAGATTATGAAAAATTTTAATTCATTTGTATCAGAAGAGTCAACATTTGTGTCAGATGATAACACAAATAAGTGTACATTGACAATTGAAAGTGATGATGGTCAATATGATGAAAATTGGGTATATACTATTGATATATCAAAAATATGGTCAGACTATACATCAAATTCGATTACTATTGTTGATTTTAATAATGAATACGCATCACTATTAATGGAACATCAACAAAATATATCATCAACGGTTGGTGATGCTTGTTGGAATGAAATAGAACCAATTATTGCAGATGAATTAAGAAGTGCGACAAATGATGATGAATCAGAAACAATTTATAATAAATTGTATGATGTGTTTGATAGATTTGAAGTTTATATTGACACAGGAAAAATAGAAGAAGATAATGAAATACCTACAAAAGTATGAAGATTTTAAGAGGCAAGAATATACTATTGGTGATTTAGTTAAAATTAATAATGGTGAAATTGCTAAAATTATTGAAATACCATCAAAAAATTCATATATTGTTAATATAATGAAAAATCATGCGTTTGTTCCAGAACCAATAGCTGTTAGAGATGAAGATAATGGTGGTCTTTACATTGTTGATATGATCCAATCAGCAAGCAATCCAGCAATGGGTTCAGACATAACTCAAAAAGCTGTTACAGATCCTAATAACTCAATGGTAATTAATGGTGGTTATCCAGATACACCATTAGCTAATACTATAAATTATTAACAAAAAAAGCCTCAATCGAGGCTTTATCTATTTATGATTATTTATAAAGTAATTTGATTAAATCTTCAGTCAATATTGATATTAACTTTTTACCATCAATGTTAACATTTGGTATATTTCTTATAACAGAAAATTTATCATTACCATCAATAGTCAAATCTTTTATATGATTTGAGACTTCTAAGTTATCAGAATAATATTCTTTTAGTGCGTTTACAAACTTTGCACAATCAACACCTTCTTTATTATTATATTTAATAATTTGTAGTTCTTCATAGTTATTGTTTTCATTAACAACTATTTCTTTTTCTATAATAAAATACCACAATTTGTTTTTAGGAATTTTTATATTTTCTAAAAAATTATATGCCTTCTGCGCTTTCGTGTTTTTAGGAAATTTTGCTACCTTTCCATAAAAATCAACTTTCTTGTTTTCTGCCATCAATAATCTTTATTTTTAAGTATATATTTAAGATATAAAGTCTAAATATTCTAATTACTATGTTTTATTATATATATTAAACCCAGGATAGTGTATTGTACAATTACCAACATTTATTTCATTTGTTTCTATTTTATTTATCAATTCAAGATTTCTATTTTTAAGCAAATTGAATCTCCTATCTTCAAATATAAAATTATCTATCTCAAAAACAAAATCTTCATTTAGATACTCGTAATTGTTTATTTTCGATAAAATTATTTCTTTTATTGTATCATAATTATTGTCCCAATCATCTTCAAAAATATGTATTAAATCTATTTTCTTTTTCAAACATTTTTCTGTTTTTTTAGAATGATATGTTGTTTCTTTATATTCATTCGAATGCCAATATGTACCATTAAATTCAAATGCAATTTTTAATTCAGGTAAATAAATATCCAATTCAAATGGTTTTATAATTTTTCTACTATTTAATATTATCTCACCATCATAACTTTCTTTTATTAATTGTAATAATGATAATTCCTTACCAGATGTTTGAGAATCTATTGGATTACAATTCGTACAAGTTATTGTTTTCTGTCTTATTCTTTGATAATATAAATGCGAATTTATTGTATATGTTTCTCCACAAATATCACACTTACATAAATATGTAGTTCCACTAATTTCTATAATATCTTTGTGTTTTTCTAATATTTTTTTATTTTTTGTTTTTAATCCATTTTTAATAATTTTTTGTTGAGTTTTAATATTTTGCATATTATTTGTAACACCATATTTCTCAATTATAGTTTTTAATGTTTTGTCATTTACTAATTTATTATGTAAAGAACATTTAACACCAAATTTATCAATTGTTGTTTTTAATTGTTTTTCTTTAATCTCTTCATTTTGCATTGGGTATTCAACACCATATTTTTCTTTGTTGGTGTCTTTAATTTTTTCTTTATATTCATCTAATTGATTATAATGATCAACACCATATTTTTTATAAAATTGTTTTTTACGTTTTTCTTTAATTTCTGTTGATTGTATAATATTTTCAACACCATATTTCTCAATACATGTTTTTTTTCTAATCTCAATATTACATTTACCACAACGATATTTGTTATCAGTAGATTTTTCTAAATATTTATTATATGCAAAATAATGTGATGTTTTTTCAACACCACAAACATCACATTTTATTTTTACTTTAATTTTTGATGATTTATTCAATTGTGTTATAGGAATAGTAATATTATCACCAACACTAACATTATAACCTAAATTTTTATAATAATTTATATTTGGACCAGATATTTTAATATCTATTTCTTTAGTAATTAACATATAATACAATTTATTTTATATTATATATTAAAATTTCGTTGTCAATTTTCGCAATTATAGAATTAATTTGGATGTTTATTGTAAAAACGTGGAACCGTGTAATTCCAAAAATTTCTCACTACTAAAGTTGACTCTAACATTAAAACAACCATTTTTTGTAATTGCAACATAAATCCATTTAATGTTGGATTATCAAACATTAAGTCTGAAAATATTCTTCTAAATAAATTTTCTTCATAATTAAAACCAGTGTGTTTTAATTCATCATTTCGATGGTTTATATACCATAATTCTTTAATATGTTTTTCTTTTTCTATCATATTCCTTTTATTGATTTAATGTTGTAATTCCATCAAAAACTATATTGATGCTATTTAATGAATTATTAGTCGTGTCTTCATTATACCAGATACCTTTTCTATCTCTCCAACCACCTCTGATGATAGCATATTCATCTTTTTCAATAATAATATCACCATGAACATTATCAATACCAAGTAATAAATTTTGATCATAAGTTTGATTTGGAACTAAAATTCCATTCTTCATTTTCAATGGTTTTGCTAATATTGGTTCTATTTTTGCATTAAACTTCGCTGCAGTTGTTACTGTATTAGAAAATTTACCACTTTCGTATTTCATCATTTTTGGTGGTGGTGTATATCCTAAATCGGATGCTTTTCTGTGATAATCTTCATTCTTTTTTGATACAAAAAATACAGATGCCGAATCAATACCATCAATATCTTTATACATATTTATAAAATCAGATTTTGGTATTCTATCAAATCTATTAGTTGTTAATAAATATTCGGAAGTTTTTGCAATAATTTCTTGTCTTATATTATCTTCATTTGCATAATCAAATCTTCTAATATATACATGCATCACATATCTAGATATTTTTGGTTGAACAATATTTACTTCTGTTGTTGGACTTAGAGTACCTAATTGTCTTAAATATTGCATAATTTTACTTTGTTCATTATCATCTAAATAAAATACATCAAATGGTATATTAAAATAATTAATATTATCATTAAAATATTTATTAATGGTAGGAATTAAATATAAATATATTTCATTATCATTAAGATTATTCTTATATTGTGAATATAATATATTAAAATTATCTAAATCTGCTAATATTTTACTTCTGTTTTGATTAGTATTTATACTATTTTTTAGTCTTTTCATACTATCTTCAACGACAGTATCAGTTACACTAAAATTATTATCCTCCAATTTATTATAGGCATTGACTTTTGAGAACATATTCAATCTTTTTAGATGAAAAATGAATTGACTTGGAGTTCCAAGAACATAATTTCTGGATACAAATGGTACTGCGGCTTTTGTGAATTCTAAAGTTTCACCATCAGAGGCAAAATTAACATCTGTTTCTATTGATATATTAAATAATTTTTTCATATCTAAAATGTTGCCTTGACCATCTCTGACTTCTCCTTCAACTTTAAAATCATTCAACACAGGATTAAATATTTCTCCTTGTGCACCATCTGATATTAAATATCTAACTTCAATCGATGCGCCTCGTTGTGGAATAAAACCGAAATTCTCATTACCAAAATAAATATCAATACCACCATTAAAACCACTTTTAACAAAACATTCATATGTTCCAGGGTTCATATCCCACATACCATCTTTTATAACTAAAACTCTACCATTATATCTAATGAAAAAATTGAAATTCTCTATTTGTTTATTTCCTGGTAAATTTACACTATAAGATTGATTAGCTTTACCGTTTGCTGTAAATCTTTGTGATTCATAATTACCTTGAATAATAGGAACAAAAAAAGAATTTATAGAAGATGTTATCGGATAGATATTGCTTGTTGTTGTTAAATTAGCACAATATTTAAGACCATTAGTTATGTTTTTCATAACTAAACCATTTTCTATTATAAGAATAGAGTCTTTAATTTCTTTTGATATATCAGTACCTTGTTTCAATGTAAATTTCAATGTACCTGTTGCAGAAATTGCTCTACCAGGATTATGACCAGCAATTCTTGCCGTTTGTTGAGCAACTTTCTTATTTTGGGTTTGTTCTATATCTAAAACTTTGACCGCATTTTTAAGATAAATTAAATTATGTTGAAATAATTCTTTCATCACATTTAATATTTGTCCATATGGTGAAGCAGAATTGTAAGTAAGTTCTGATTTACTATATACATTTTTTATCCAATTATTTATCTGTGATGTTAAATCAGAATACTTTAGTTCTATAAAATTATAAAAATTTGCCATTATGCGAATTTATTTTTTAATGTTGTTCCTATCGTTTCAACTAATGTTTTAAGGTTTGGCTTTTCAATATTTATTGTTTCATCATTTATAAGAAAACTAAATATGAAAACTCCATCTTTTTCTTTTTTGATATTAAATGTAATATCATTGTTATTAACATTTATATTAAATGAAAAAGATAATGACTTACATGGCATAATATACATAGTTGGATCATATTTAACACTTAAAATATTAATTTCATTTGTTTTATTATCTTTTAACCAATTGTTTATAAGGAAAGCTGGATTTTCAACAAATTTTGATAATATTTTTAAATCATTACCAAATTTATCTTTTTCAATAATATTTTTTAATTTTTTTTCAAAGTCTTCTGTGTCAGAAAATTCAACATTAGTATATTTACAATTGATATCGTATAAATATAAAAATGAGTTATTTATCAATTTCTTTTTATCACTATCAACAACAAATATTAATTTCGTATATAGTACACTAATATTTTCTTCAAATAATTTATTGATAAATATAACCAATTTAAGGTTACTAGAATCATCAATTTGTTCATATACAGAGTCGGTATTTAATACCTCTGCGTTTTCAAACACATTCTTGATTGAACTTTCAATTTCTTTTATCGTTATTTCCATTATAATAAAGTTTTAGTTATTTTATATCTATCAGCGATATCTGATGTTGATGAAGAAGAAACCCTTAATATATTTAGTTTCCAACCTTTGTAATATTTAATTGTTGGTTTAGTTTTCATTGAATAATATGCACTATTTAATCCTATTGTTATATCAGAACCTAGACCATATGAATTGCCAGATGTATAACCTGATATTTGATAAACACCAGAATTATCCAATATCGTATCACCACTATAACAATAGAAATTGTCTATATAAACATAATCACCATCAGCAAAAAGATCTTGCATTAAATATAATTTAGTATAAGTTGCACCTGATTCCCAACTCTGAGCAAATGTTTCAACATTATTATTTGTGTAATAGGAATTTGTATATGTTGATGCTGTTGGTGCAACTGCATCATAGTTGGTTAAATCAATAGGTAAAGTAATACCAGATATTAATGTAGTTGCTAATGTACTTCCTAAACCATCATTATAATTTAAGTTGATATTAAATGTATTAGTTAATTCAGACATGTTAGGACGAATATAAATATCCATAGCTTGTTTATAAGATAAATCTCTATTTAATAATATATTACATTCATCTGTAAAATCATTATTATCATTATAAATGTTTAATAATAATTGATTGGCTAAAGGAACAGATATTACATAACTAGAACCACTATTAATATTATTATAATATAATATATCACTAGTATTAACATCTGTTATTTCAGAATATAAAGTCTGTCTAACATTTACTTTTAATGTTGGATAAACACTATCATAATTGGTTTCTATTGTTGCTGTATCTGAATCAACGAATTGGAATGTACTATAAAGTGTCAATAATTCATTTAGATTTTCTATTTGACTTTTAATAGTATCTATTTCAGTTTGAGAATATACCAAACTTCTAATATCAAATAACTCTTTATGTATTTCTGTGAAACCACTAACAATAGTAATAAAATTTTCTTGTAATAACGCATTTGTTTGTAATATGTTTTGATACAAATCAAAACCGAATTGATTATATAATGTAGTGGGATCATATGATAACGGTAATACATCATTATCAATATTGAAATTAACATTTAAATTAAATGTGTAACTAACACCATCTTGTTCACCATTACTAACTAATTTTCTATATGGTGTAATTTTCCTATTACTAACATCACAATTGTCATCATCATCATTAGGATTGTTAAGAAATTCTATACCAAATAAATTATTTACTATTGTTCCTGAACCATCATCCAATTCATAATACCAAAGAATAGCATTGAAATAAAAATCTGATGGTGCACCATCAAAATATGCACTGTTAAATTCATCAAAGTTATTAATATTATAATCTGGTAAATTCATTTTAAGATAATGATCTTTATTCATATCTAATTTTAAACCATCAATATTATCTGAATTAAAATCTGTTAATTTTTCAAAATAATTATCAGCATCTAAACCGATATTATTAGTCAAACTAATACCATAATAATCACCTTTATATCTGAGTCTATCGCCATTAGAACATTTATATGTTTTGTCTTCTGTATCAAAATAACCAAAATATGTTCCAGGATAATTTTCCGGATTTAATCTTATTGGCGAATTTGTATTTTCTGAACCAACAATTTCTTCTTGTTGTTCAATAGGTAACACAGGCATTTCTAAACTTGGGTAAAAATTTGTATTTTGTTCTATCTCAAATAAAATTGTCGGAGTTTGACCAACATGATGTGGAATCTGTATCGTAACTTCAGTGAAATTTTTTCTACTTGTTTGTATTTTACTAACAGCTTGTATTTCACCAATATATTGTATAAATCTATCATAATTCAAGTAAATTAAACCTACTGGATTATTTCCACCACCCTCACCTAAATATGTTGCGTCTAAATATAATACTGTACTTGAACCACTAAAAATTACACTAGTTACATCATATGATGTATTAGATGATAATGAAATACTAGTTATACCACTAAGATATATTGAATCACCTACTTTATATTTAGCATTACCTGATATTGTGACTTCTGGTACATTACCAGTTCCTTGAGTGATCTCACATTCATAATAATTAACATCTCTTTCTTTCCATAAATACTTTTGAAAATAATCGGAACCAACACCATTTTCATTATCAAAATCTGATAGATTTTTATCCCAATCTATTTTATGTAATGCTGGTTCTAAATCTAAAAGATTTAATTTCTTACACCATTTCCAAAAAATCATTTCCGTTGGCGTTACTCGTTCATTTACATTGTAGAAATCGGTATTTGTGTTTATTCTACTTTCTCTTAATACAGAATCATAGTTGGCAACATAATTTCTTAATGATTCAATCATTTGATTACCAAAATCAACAGGTAAATCATTATTACCACCTGGTTGAAAATTGTAAAAATTTGGACCATCTTCACTTTTATCAAAATTTAATTTACCTTTTGTTTGATCTCTTATCACACCAGACTCAATAACTACATTTTGTTCAGGTATATTTAATAATGCAAATTTTGTGAAATTTAATTTGTAATTATCATTAGAAAACGCAAGGTTCATGTCGGCAGCGGCTGATGGAAACGCAAAAAATGATGTTCCCTTCTTTTTCATCGACTTAAAAAGTGGGGTAGCCATATTATTTTATTTATTTTTTTTTAATTATTCTTATATATTAAAATGTGTTAATCAAATCACACATTTTATTTTCTTGGTGTCAATTTTTCTAAAATTTATTTGAAAAAGATTTTTTTTATTCAAACATTTGCTGTATATTTGTACAAATATTAAAAAAACAAACATGACAAATAATTTCAGTAAAATAAAAGAACTACTCGATTTCGATAATGAAAACACTTTTTACTTCATTCAAGTTTTACAAAGAAGAAAAGAAAATCCTGAAATGAAGACTGGTGTAAGAGTTATTGATAATTTTTATCTATATTCAATTGAAGATTTGGATAAATTGGAAGATAAAATTATTGAAACTTGTGAGAAATATAATGCAAGAGCATATATTAATGTCAACAAACTTGACCTTGAAAGAATTGCATTGTTTGCCATGAAGAAAACGGCATCTCTTATCATTGAAAAACAATATAAAGCATTGAAAAATGTTTACGCATCTGTTTGTGGTTCGCATACTTCAGAAACTAGTAAAAGATGGGTTATTGATATTGATACAGATGAATTGAAATATAAGAATGTTATTGTTAATTTTATCAATCAACTACATTCTCAAAATAAAAAGAAAGAATATAAAATTGTTGCGGAAATTCCATCTAAAACTGGACTACACATCATTTCTAATCCTTTCAACTTAAAATTCTTCAATGATGAAATACAAAAATTAGGAATTAAAATCGATGTTCACAAAAACAGTCCAACAATTTTATATTGTCATTAAACAAAAAAGCCATGTTTTGTGGCTTTTTTTTTGGAAAAATTTGTTTTTAATAAAAAGTTCCGTATATTTGTAAAATATTAATAAAAAAAAATCAATTGAAAAAGAATTATATCACATATAAAGGTATTATACATTTTGATCCAGTCAATAAGACTAAAAAACACGAAAGTCAAGCGGATTGGAAAAGAATGGCACTTGTCATGTTTGATGGTGAGATTGCTGAATATTATTCTTGGTTTTTAAAGAAAAGATATAATCTTATTCTCAATAAACCAATTAGAGGCGCACACATTTCATTCATCAACGATTCTATACGTGATATATGTAAAGGACTAAATTGTTCTGAAACAGAGGCTATACAAGCTTGGGAAGAACTTAGAGAACGTTGGGATGGTAAAGAAATCGAAATTGTTTTAGATTTAGAAATTAAAGGAAATGGTACACATTATTGGTTGATTATACCACAAGAAGAAAGAGAAGAATTACACTCAATTAGATCAGAAATTGGATTAGGAAGACCATATTACGGACTGCATATGTCTATAGGATATGCGAATGAAAAAAATATAAAACACAGTGAATATGTTTCAAATTTAATGAAAGAAACAAATTAATATTTGTCTGATTTTGATAAATTGTCTTTTGCCCATAAAGGTTGTAGATTATTCAACGAATTTACAATTTTTATGGGTGTATTTTCATCAAACAATGATATAGGTTTTATATGGTCTATGTGCCATTCACCATGATTATCCCAACTCATGCCGTCTTGAAATAATTTTTCAAGGTGTTCTTTTAATTCTAATGCACTATATCCTAATAAATCAATAGTTTTTCCTTCTTTCTTTTTACCAAGAGTTCTAAGTGAGTAATGTAATATTTTTCTCCAAGCGAATCTATATTTATGTTTTTTAAAATATCTATTATTAATTTCTTTTATTAAATCTTTATTATTATTTCGCCATTCTTTATCTTTTTGTTTGTATTTTTCAGGATTATTAATTCTATCTTCTTTATATATTTTACACCATTTTTCACTCAACAATTTATATTTTTCTTTATGATTTTCTCTATATATTTTATCATATGATTTTTTATTTTCTTTATTATTTTGATAATATTCTTTTTGTTTTTCATTTAGTTTATTTTTATTTTTGTTTCTATATTCTATTGTCATAGTTTTTCTACATTCTTTACAATACGTTCTATATCCATCTTTACTGGTATTCATTTTATGAAAATCTGAATATTCCTTAATTTTTCCACAACATTTACATTTTTTCATCATGATTTTATTTTTATATATTAAAATTTAACCACCAGTTTTTTTAATCAAAAAATAGTATTATATTTGTAAAAAATTAAAAAAATATGAGTTTATTAACGATGAGTATTATATCAGTATTATTAGTGATTATCCTAATAATAGGAATTATATTAAAAGATAATTATAAAAATGAGGTATTAAAACCTTTAATGATATTTTTAAGTGCAATTTGTTTGATGATAATTGGTATGGTGGGGTTTGGTTTTCATGCGTGTGAAACACACGAAAAAGTTATTGTCGAAAAAATGATACCAGACACAATTATAAAATCTCAGTATAAGGTGTATGTTGAATTTAAGGATACAAGTTTAATATACAAAGATAAGCGGGATTATGATGAAATAAATGATAGTACAGTCTTTTATAAAGTTAGATATTTTAATATGTATGATTCTGAATTAACGAATGATGAAAAAATAACTAAAGATAAAAGATATGGTGAGTGTGAATTTAATAAGAAATTTAAAAATTTAAAAGTTAAAATATGAGTTTAATTACAATGAGTATTTTTGGAGTATTTTTTTTAATTATATTAGTTTTAGGAATTCTAATATCTAATACTAGTTGGAAAATTGGTTTATGCTTTATTGGAGGAATTGGGTGTTTTTTAATTGGTGTGGTGGGGTTTGCTGTTCATGCATCACAAGATGATGAAAAGGTAATGATTACACAAATAGAACAAACGAAAATTACAAAATCCGATATTAAAGTATATGTTGAGTTTGGAGAAAGAACCATTACCTTTGAAACACATAAAGATTATGAAGAAATAAATGATAGTACTATTTTTTATGAAATCATATATTATGATTATTACGGTAATGAAAATAGAAGACTTATAACAAGAGATATTAAATCTATCTTAAATTCAGATATGGAGTTAGAATTAAATAAAAAATATAAATTAGATTATTGAACAAGGCACTTGTTTAATAACATAAAATGTAGTAATATTGGGAAATAATAATTTAAGGTATGGAGCAAAAGTTTAAAAGCATGACTATTTTTGATTTTCAGGAAAGATTTCCTGAT